>Ga0163109_10002390_pt1 | contig 14696 bp, 12 predicted proteins | sample CRUFie1St13metaG_FD_108704 | JGI IMG/M metagenome (GOLD analysis project Ga0163109, IMG submission 108704) | Marine microbial communities from the Costa Rica Dome - CRUD Field 142mm St13 metaG | ecosystem: Environmental > Aquatic > Marine > Oceanic > Photic zone | place: Costa Rica: the Eastern... | reverse complement strand
TGGTCAGGCTGGCGGCGTGGGACACCGTCTTGTGGATCGCCTCCAGCACCGCCTCGGGCTCCATGCGCAGCTTGTATTTCATGTGCACGGGTGAGGTCGAAATGAAGGTGTGAATGCGCGCGTGCGGGGCGTATTGCAGGGCTTCCCAAGCGCGGTTGATGTCGTTGACCGACGCCCGGCACAGGCCCGCGATCACCACGTCGTCGGACGCCTGCTTGGCGATGGCCCGCACGGACTCAAAGTCACCCTGCGAGGCGATCGGGAAGCCGGCTTCGATGATGTCCACGCCGAGTTCTTCCAGCATGGCCGCCATCCGCAGCTTTTCGTCGTGGTTCATGGAAAAGCCGGGTGACTGTTCGCCATCGCGCAGCGTGGTGTCGAAAATCTTGACGCGGTTATCGTCTGTCTTCTGCATGCTCATGTCTTCTGGTCCTGCTCTCGGCGCCGGGCTCAACCATGATTCGGCCATGGCCTGTCGAGCGTGGGGGTCGCCGTGTTGTCGCTTTTGGAGGAGGTAATTTCAAGCCCCTGATCGCATGCCGGTTCGCCGCCCGGCTGAGACGTCAGGGGCGGAGTAGAAGCAGAGCAGAAAGGACCATGCTTGTTTTCATGGGACAATCGAAACATGGCTTCGCCCATTTGGCAAAGAAAAAAGCAAGGGGCGGTGACCCTGCGGTCCCGCCCCTGCGTGTAATGTCGGTCCTGCCCGTCGCCGGGCAGGTCGATGGTCGGCGTCCGACCTTGGTTACTGACCCGAGGAGGTTGCCTTGTCGACCAGCTTGTTTTCGGACAGCCACGGCATCATCGCGCGCAGCTTGGCGCCGACTTCCTCGATCTGGTGGCTCTGCTGCAGCTTGCGCTTGGTCTTCAGGTGCGGCTGACCCGCCTTGTTCTCCAGCACGAAGTCGCGGGCAAAGCGGCCGGTCTGGATGTCTTCCAGCACGCGCTTCATCTCTGCCTTGGTCTCCGCCGTGACCATGCGAGGGCCGGTCATGTAGTCGCCATACTCGGCGGTGTTGGAAATCGAGTAGCGCATGTTCGCCATCCCGCCTTCGTACAGCAGGTCGACGATGAGCTTGGTCTCGTGCAGGCACTCGAAGTAGGCCATTTCCGGCGCGTAGCCCGCTTCTACGAGGGTCTCAAAGCCCGCCATGATCAGGTGCGAGATACCGCCACAGAGAACAGCCTGCTCACCGAACAGGTCGGTTTCACACTCTTCCTTGAAGGTGGTTTCGATGATACCGGCGCGGCCGCCACCATTGGCCGAAGCGTAGGACAGGGCGATGTCCTGCGCGTTGCCCGAGGCATCCTGATCAACCGCAATCAGGGTCGGTACGCCAGCACCCTTGAGGTACTCGGAGCGGACGAGGTGACCGGGGCCCTTAGGGGCGATCATGATCACGTCGAGGTCAGGGCGCGCTTCGATCAGCTGGAAGTGGATGTTCAGACCGTGGGCGAAGGCCAGCACGGACCCCTGCTTGAGGTTGTCGCGCAGCGCGTCGGTGTAGAGGTCTGCCTGCAGCTCATCGGGGACGAGCACCATGGTGACATCGGCCCAGGCCGCGCCGCTGGCTGGATCGGTCACGCTGAGACCGGCGGCCTCTGCCTTGGCGGCAGAACCCGAACCCGGGCGCAGGCCGACTTTGACGTTCTTACAGCCGGAGTCCTTGAGGTTATTCGCGTGGGCGTGGCCCTGGGAGCCGTAACCGACGATCAGGACGTTCTTGTCCTTGATCAGGTTAATGTCGCAATCGCTGTCGTAGTAAACGCGCATCGCCATGGTGTTTCCTTCCGGATTTCGTCGTTGTTGTTTCTGTGTTGGAAAGCGGATTAGCCTTGTCCGCCGGGTCCGTCCAGACCCGCAGCCGCGTGGCTTGCATTCCGTCGCTTAATGCATGCAGGCCCCGGCGCCGCTAAAGCGCCTGATCCCCGCGTGAAACCGCGATCACGCCCGAGCGGCAGATTTCGGCCAGCCCCAGCGGCATCATCAGGGTGATGAAGCGATCGATCTGCGACTTGCGCCCCTTGATCTCGAACACGAAGTGCCCCAGCCCGGTATCCACGACCTCGGCCTTGAAGATATCGGCGATACGCAGGGCCTCGACCCGCTTGTCGCCCGCGCCAACGACCTTGACCAGCGCCAGCTCGCGCTGCACCGGGGGTTCCATGCTCCGGCCTTCGGCAACCGCCGTCAGGTCTTCGACCCGGTGCACGGGCACCAGCCGTTCGAGCAGGTTGCGGATCTGCGCCAGCACCTGCGTGGTGCCGTCGGTCACAATGGTGATCCGGGAGAGGTTGGCGTCGTCGTCGACTTCGGTGACGGTCAGCGATTCAATATTGTAGCCGCGGCCGGAAAACAGCCCGATGACACGGGCCAGAACGCCCGGTTCGTTATCGACGAGGACGGCAAAAGTACGGGTTTCAGACATGGGTGTTCAGATCCGGAACGGGTTGATTGGTGTCGACAGCATCAGACCAGCGCGAGGCCTTCGCCCTGGATAGCGGCGGCGACCTTCTCCTGACTGGCGCCAGGGAGCAGCATGTCATAGTGCGGCTTGCCCGACGGGATCATCGGGAAGCAGTTTTCGTCCTTGGTCACGCAGCAGTCGAAGATGGTCATGACGTCGCTGTCCAGCATCTCCTGAATCGCGGCATCGAGCTCGCTTTCCTTGGTCGCGCGGATGCCCTTGGCGCCGAAGCTTTCCGCCAGCTTGACGAAGTCGGGCAGGCTGTCGGTGTAGGATTCCGCGTAGCGACCGCCGTGGAGCAGTTCCTGCCACTGGCGCACCATGCCCATCCACTGGTTGTTGATGATCATGATCTTGACCGGCAGGCGGTACTGAACCGCCGTCGACAGCTCCTGAATGTTCATCAGGATCGAAGCCTCACCGGCCACGTCGATACAGCAAGCGTCGGGGTTGCCGATCTGCATACCGATGGCCGCCGGGAAACCATAGCCCATGGTCCCTAGCCCGCCGGAGGTCATCCAGCGGTTGGGCTTTTCAAAGCCGAGGTACTGCGCCGCCCACATCTGGTGCTGGCCGACTTCGGTGGAAATCAGGACATCGTCGCGGTGCTGGGTGAGCTCCTGCAGGCGCTTGAGCGCGTGCTGCGGGCGGATTTCCGCTTCGCCCTTCTCCTGCGTGAAGCCCAGACAGTCGACACCACGCCACTGGTTGATCTGCTCCCACCAGCCCTTGAGCTCTCCGCTGTCGATGGTCAGCGCCTTCGAGCGCCACAGCCGGATCATGTCTTCGAGCACGTGTCCGGCATCGCCGACGATCGGAATATCGACCACAACGTTCTTGTTGATCGACGAGGGGTCGATATCAACGTGGATCTTGGTCGAATTCGGCGAGAACTCGTCGAGCTTGCCGGTGATGCGGTCATCGAAGCGCGCACCGATGTTGAGCATCACGTCACAGTTGTACATGGCCAGATTGGCTTCGTAGGTGCCGTGCATGCCCAGCATCCCGACGAACTGCTTATCCGAAGCCGGGTAGGCCCCCAGCCCCATCAGAGTGTTGGTGATCGGCACGCCGGTCATCCGGGTGAACTCGACAAGCAGCTGCGAGGCTTCGGGGCCTGCGTTGATCACCCCGCCCCCGGCGTAGATGATGGGACGCTTTGCCTGCGCCAGCGCCTCGACGGCCTTCTCAACCTGCCCCAGATCGCCTTTGATCCGCGGCTTGTAGGAGGTGCGGCGGATATCCGACTTCTTCTGGTAGACGTCGGTCTTGTTCATCAGCACGTCTTTGGGCAGGTCGATGACAACCGGGCCGGGACGGCCGGTGGCCGCGACCAGAAAGGCTTCATGAACAACGCCGGAGACGTCCTCGACCTGCTTCACAAGGTAGTTGTGCTTGGTACAGGCGCGGGTGATGCCGGTGGTGTCGGCTTCCTGAAAGGCGTCCTGCCCGATCAGGTGGGTCGGCACCTGCCCGGTCAGACAGACAACAGGAATGGAGTCCATCAGCGCGTCGGTCAGGCCGGTGACGGCGTTGGTCGCACCGGGGCCGGAGGTCACCAGCACGCAGCCAACCTTGCCGGTCGAGCGGGCATAGCCCTCGGCGGCGTGAACAGCCGCCTGCTCGTGGCGCACGAGGATGTGCCGGATCGAATTCTGCTGAAACAGGGCATCGTAAATCGGCAGGACTGCGCCGCCGGGATAGCCGAAGATAACCTCGACCCCCTGCTCGACCAGGGCTGCGATCAGCGTTTCTGCACCGGTTTTCATGTCGCTCATGGTTGGTTCCGAATTTGCCGTGAATATCAGGGTGGTGGATGCGGCCCGACCAGAGCCCATCGCATGCCGAAGGCTAAGCAGACTGCCGGAACAGGGTCAACCGGATTAGCCAATAACTGACAAGATATCAGCCTTGATATTTTCTATAAATGACGTTTTGATGGGGTAATTTTGAAATTTTATTGCGTAACTGAGTTGATTTCGACCCCAGGTCAGCTGTCTTTTCGCATATTGTCGCGAGGCTGCGCAGGCGCGCTCGGTCGCTTCTGCCTGATCGCGTTCTCCGTTTAGCACGGAAAGCAGCTCTGGCACCCCCACGGCGCGCATGATCGGCAGGCTCGATGGCAGGCCCTGCCCGGCCAGCGCTGTCACTTCCGCCAGCGCCCCGGCTTCGAGCATCATCCCGAAACGCTGATTGATGCGGGCGTGCAGGTCGTCACGGTCCGGGGCGAGGTCAAACACCGGAAACGGCCCGAGGCCCCCGACCCGCTCCCCCTGCCATTGGGAGAGAGGGCGGCCGGTGGCTTCGTGGACCGCCCAGCTGCGCAGCAGCCGCTGCGGGTCGATCACGCTGTCCGGGGTGCCGGGATCGCGCGCCACGACTTCCGCGCGGAAACCGGCCAGTCCCAGCGCGTCGAGCCGGGCCTGCGCGGCATTGCGCACCGCCGTCTCAGGTTCGGGAATCTCCGACAGCCCCTCGTAGAGCGCCTTGAGATAGAGCCCGGTGCCGCCGACGAGGATCACCGGGCGCGGCGCCAGCGCAGCGATCTCCGCCTTGGCCAGTGCCACCCAGCGCGCCACCGAACAGGGCTCGCTGCCCGGCAGAATGCCATAGAGACGATGCTCGGCGGCGGCTTCTTCGGCTTCGCTGGGCCGGGCGGTGACGATCCGCAGGTCGGCATAGACCTGCATTGAATCCGCATTGAGGATGGTCGCACCGGTCGCCTGCGCAAGCTCGATGGCGAGCGCGGTCTTGCCCGAAGCAGTGGGCCCGTAGATGGCACTCAAGGCTGTCATAGGACCTTCAATGCCAAGGCGTGATCGTCTTGCCCACAAAAAAAGGGGCCGCCCTGAGGAGAAGGACGGCCCCAAAAACCCGGGAATTCAGGTGCCGGGCAGTCAGCGGGTGCGGAGCACCAGCCAAATCCGTTGGCCCTCGCGGACGATGACGACAGCCATGATACCGGCGCCCTCCTCGTCAGCAGAGCGGATGGCTTCGGCAACGTCGGCAGCCGATGTCGCCTGGACGTTGTCGATCTCAAGGATGACGTCGCCGACAACCAGCCCCTGATCGAAGAACGGGCTGTCCTCGACCAGTTCGGTCACCATGACACCAGCGTCATAGTCACCGAGTTCGAGCTCGGCCATCTGGGCTGCATTCAGCGGGTCAACGCCCATGCCGTAGGACCGCAGCTGTTCCACACCGGGGTCGCCCTCTGGTTCCGGTGCGGTTTCGCCATCGCCATCACCTCCGGCAGCGGCGTCAGGCAGCAGCAGACCAAGGGTCAGCGATACGGTCAGCTCAGCCCCATCCCGCCAGACGACGACGTCCACGGCTTTACCAACAGGGGTCTGCGCGACCATGAGCGGCAGGGAACGCGCGCTCTCGACATCCTTGCCGTCGAAACGAAGGATGACGTCGCCGGGCTCGATACCGGCATTCTTGGCCGGACCCGTCTCGATCAGCGAGCGCACCAGCGCACCGCGTGGATCGTCAAGACCCAGCAGCTCGGCAACCTCGATGGTCACGGGCTTGATGCGGGTACCCAGGAAGCCGCGGCGGACTTCACCGCGGGTCGCAAGCTGCTCCACCACCTGGCTGGCGATGTTGGAAGGAATGGCAAAGCCGATCCCCACCGAGCCGCCCGAGGGCGAAAAAATTGCCGTGTTCACGCCCACGACCCGGCCATCCATGGAGAACGAAGGACCGCCCGAGTTGCCCCGGTTGATCGACGCATCGGTCTGGATGAAGTTGTCGTAGGGGCCGGAATTGATGTTGCGGGCCTTGGCGGAAATGATGCCCGCGGTCACGGTGGACCCAAGACCGAAGGGGTTACCGATGGCGACGATCCAGTCGCCGACACGGGCACCATCGCTGTCCGCCCACGAGGTGGCCTTGAGCACCGTCTCGCCCGGGTCGATCTTGACCACGGCAAGGTCGGTGCGCTCATCCGTGCCCAGCAGCTTGCCCTCGAACTGGGTGTCGTCGTGCAGGGTGATGGTGATGGTGTCAGCGCCCTCGATCACGTGGTTGTTGGTCACGATGATCCCGCTGGGGTCGATGATGAAGCCCGAACCCAGCGACTGCGAGCGCCGGTTGTTCTGATCGGGCAGCGGCATGGGGCGGCCGAAGCGCTCCATGAAATCGCGGAACTGATCGAATTCCTCGGCATCTAACGGGTTTTGGGTCGCAACGGACGTGGTGGAAACGTTAACGACGGTGGGGAGCAGCTCTTCGACGATATCGGCGAAGCTGTCCGGGGCTGGTCTGGCCGAGGCAAGCGGCGACAGCGCAACCGTGGCGATGACCAGCAGGCCAGCACCGACACCCGTGCGCAGGCCGTGGAGGCTCAACATGCCCTTGTGTTTCATTCCAATGTCTCCTGAAAACTCAGTTCAAAGTGGTCTGTCTTGAGCAGGCACCGGGTGAGGAGGAGAAGGCCCGGCCTGCGACCCCCCTGAGATTGGGGGCAATTGTGTCTCAACCTAGGCGTGGAGGCGGTATAAATCCGCCTCTCACAGAGGCGTGAGTGCGAGTGAACATGCACTAGCGACACTTCGCTTCGTGCCCGGTCATTGCGACAGCGCGCCGGGGTCAATACCGGAGCAATGCGCAGTCCCGGTGGCGAAAGAAGCAGGGATCGACGGTCTCCCGGCCACAGGGGCGCAAGGGAGACCGCCTTGGAGGGCCGAGCCTGCTGACTACTGGAGCAGGCTCGGGCTTTGCAGCGACTTCAGGAAGTCGTTGTCGGTCGACAGGATCAGCGCGTTATCCTCTAGCGCAACCGATTCACGGTAGGCCTGCATCGACTGCCAGAAGGTGTAGAACTCGAGATCGCGGCCGTGGGCTGCGTTGAGCAGCCGGGCGGCTTCGGCCTCGGCCTCACCACGCATGATCGCTGCGGTGGCCCGAGCGGTTGCAACCTTGGTCCGGGCTTCCTGGTTCGCCGTTGCCCGCAAACGCTCGCCTTCTGCCGAACCGTTGGAGAGTTCGGACTTGTAGGTATCGAGCAGGTCGGCTGACATTTCGTTGAACGCAAACGGCAGGTTTTCCGCCACGAAGTCAGCACGGCCGATGCGGATATCGACCACGTCGATGCCCAGCGCGCCCATCTTGGTGGAAATCTCAGACCGCACGTCCAACAGCAGCTGGTCACGCTGGTCGGAAAGCACTGTCGACAGGCCGACCGAACGCAGGGCTTCGGAGAGGCTGTCTTTCGACGCCTGCTCGACCTGCTGGACGCTCAGCAGATCGCTGGTGTTCCGCACGTAGGTGATGGGGTCGGTGATCCGGTATCGAACGTAGTAGTCCACGTCCAGACGGGTATCGTCGGAGAGAATGAACTGTTCGATTTCCGGGTCGGTTGCCAGCACCCGCTTTTCAATGAAGTCGACGGAACCAAAGGGCGCGGGCAGCTTGAAGCTGATCCCGGCATCGGTTTCCGCGCGCTGGATCGCGTTAAAGGAACGGACCACGGCCTGCTGGTCTTCGCGAACGATGACCACGGCCGACCAGGCCCAGAAGAGTGCGACTGCAACAATCGCGATGGGGATAAGAATTCGGTTCATGATTTCTGGTCTCCGGTCACGATTACTGGTTCAGCGGGCTGAGCGGCAGCAGCGGCAGGGTATCCCCGCCCAGCGCACCATCAACGATGGTGGTATCTGCCGTAGTCAGCACTTCGCGCATGGTGTCGAGATACAGGCGCTGCACCGTCACCTCGGGGGCTTCGGCGTAGGCATCGAGGACCTCGTTGAAGCGCTGGGCTTCACCGCGGGCCGCAGCAACGGTCTCGTTCTTGAAGGCCGTCGCTTCCTGCAGCACCTTGTCGACCGTACCCTGGGCTTCGTTGATCACCCGGGTCGCTTCGGCCTGTGCCTTGTTGATGATCTCGTTCTTGGTCTTTTCCGCGTTCTTCACCGCGTTGTAGGACGGCAGAACCGCCAGCGGAGGCTGGGCGTAGGGCACGTCGACACGGACCACGTTGATGCCGGCGCCGTACTCGTCGAGCAGGGCCTGCAACTGCGATTCAATGTCCTGTGCCAGACCGGTACGGTCGACGACCTCATCGAGCGTCCGGGTTGCCACCGCAGAGCGCAGGGCCGCTTCGGCCGCCAGCTTGATGGTTTCGGTCGGGTCGGTCGAGTTCAGGCCGCCAAAGCCCTCGGAGGGGTCTTTGACGTTGAACAGGAAGTTCTGTGCGTTGGCGACGTTCCAGAACACGTTGACGTCGACGTCGGCGATCTTGCCTTCGTTGGTCAGCATCAGGTTCTGGTTCAGCCGGCCGCGGGTTTCGTTCTGCAGCTCCTGCAGCACCACGTTGGGTTCAACGAAATCCTCTTCGGTCAGGGTTTCCGTCGTCGAGCTGGCGCGCGGGCTGGTCTGGGCCAGCCGCTGGTTACGACGCTCGATGATGGCCGAGACATCGACACGCTCGCCGTTGGCGCCCACGGGGGTTTCACGCTGCTGCAGGACGTTGATGACATAGCTGCGCTGGAGCGGGGAGCGCCACTGGATCTGCAGACCTTCGCCCTTGGTCGTCTGGTACTTACCCAGGAAGGTCACCACCAGCTCCTGCGACGGGCTGACGAGGCGGACGCCGCCGGCGTTCCACCAGACGATCCCGAAGGCGCCCAGCAGGCCAAGGATGATCAATGGCAGGGGCAGGTTACGGGGTACGCCGCCGGGGGACTGACGACGCCCGCCGCGGCCTCCCCCACCACCGCCACCGCCGACATTGCGGCGCGCACGGTTGAACAGGCTCTCGACGTTGATGCCGCCGCTGTCGCCTTGGCCACCGCCGCCGTTACCGCTACCGCTGGAGTTGTCGCCACCGGAGCCACCACCCCAAGGGCCCTGACCACCGGAACCCCGGCTTCCATCGCCCTTGTTGGAGCCGCCCCAGGGGCCCTTTCCGCCGCCGTTTCCACCGCCGCCGGTGCCCCAGGGGCCGGAACCGTTGGAACTCTGCGCCATGTTGGTGTCGCCACCGTTATTCTCTGACATGAAGATTTCCCTGAATCGTCGTGTGTTGTCTGATGCAAAGGTTGGGGCCGAGCCGCGTGATTTCAAGCAGCGGGCTGCTCTGTCAGCAGCGGCATAACAGCCTGTACGTTGAACAGCGCGTGCAAGGCCGTCGGCGCGATCAGTGATCCGGTCCGCTCAAACAGCAAGGCGGACAGAAAACCGAGGGTGAAAATCATCGCCATAGCCCGCAGTCCCCAGAACGGGCCGAGGTTGTCGATATAGGCGCTGTGAAAGGCCGCGAACACCAGCGCGCTGAACAGCGCGGACTCCACAAACCCGAGCCGCTGCCGCGCCCAGCCGAAGATCAGCCCGCGAAAGGCGATCTCCTCGAACAAGGGGGTCAGCACCACCAGCGACAGCACCACCAGCAGCTCGAACACCAGCACGCCGCCGGGGTGATAAGCGGCGAAAAAGCCCTCGCGCAGCCCCGCTGCCTCCTCCGACCCCGGGTCGAAGCCGAACATGAACAGCGGCTGCAGCAGGAATGAAATGGCGAGAATGCCGGCGACGAAGACAAAATCCGTGCCCGCCGGCGTCCAGAACCCGAAGCGCTCCCAGCTGTAGCGGCCACTGAGTCCGAGTAGCATCACGGCCCCGAGCAGCAGCAGCGACAGCAGCACGTCGGTAAGGATAATGCGGTGGCTGTCCAGCGCCGGGGTCCAGCCCCCGGACAGCAGCCCGCTGATCAACCCGAACAGGGGGGCGAGCAACAGCAGCAGCCCCACGACCAGCACCACGTGACCGGCGGGGATCATCCGCTGGTTGTCCGCCGGACCGAAGGCCGGGGCGCGATAGGGGTTGGGTTGGAGGGGGGCTGACATCGGGGCGGTCAGTCGCTCGGCCCGGCGCTCGTCAGTCGCTCAGGCCCAGCGCCGCCTGCAACTCCCGCCACTCACGACCGGAGAGCCCGGAGTTGCCGGCATCGACCGTCTCACCCCGCACCATGCGGCGCACGGCGGCCAGCATGGGACCGGACAGATCGAAGCTGTTCACCCGGTAGTCTTCGAAGGCTTTGGCGGTCAGCGGCACCCAGTCGCGCACGATATCGAACATGACTTCGGCAAAGGCACGGATTTCGTACTGGGCGTGCGGGTCCATGCGCAGGCTCAGGAAGTGGTTCAGGTTGTGCAGATCGACCTTCCAGTACCACTGCGTATAGGCGGACAGCGGCAGGGTCATGCGCGCCAGTTCGCGGGCCAGCCCCTGCTTATCCTCGTTGATCACGCGGCCGTTCTGGCGTTCGTTCAACAGGGTCTCGTAGCGGTCATAGGATCGGACGGCGTCGGCCTTGAGCATGTCCAGCACTTCGGCCGCTTCCTCGTCGCGGAGCACGTCGCCCCGGCCCTGGTTGTTGATGTCGCTCTGCGCGGCCAGATGCTCGGGCGCCGGAATGTAAAATTCGCGGTCGAGCATGGAGTAGCGCGCGGAGTATTCGTTGACGTTCGCGGTGCGGTGGCGGATCCACTGGCGGGCCACGAAAATCGGCAGCTTGATGTGGAACTTGATCTCGCACATCTCAAAGGGTGTCGAGTGGCGGTGGCGCATGAGATAGCGGATCAGCCCCTCGTCATTGCGCACCGACTTGGTGCCCTTGCCGTAGGACACGCGGGCGGCCTGCACGATCGAGGTGTCGTCGCCCATGTAGTCGATCACCCGGACGAAGCCGTGGTCGAGGACGGGGAAAATCTTGTAGAGGCGATCCTCCAGCGCCGTTGACGTCACCCGCGAGGTCGGGCGGGTAAAGGCGCGGAGTTCTTCGATCTCGAGGTCGATCTGGCGGTTCTGGTCTGTGCTGTCACTCATAATGACTCCATCACTACCCAATTGCATGGTCGGTGAAAACGCTTATATTAACAGGTGAGCCTCGCTCTATGGCGATAAACCAAGCAGGTAATAGATGTTGCGGACCCGGGGGCGGTACCCGGCGCCTCCACCAACGAACCAACCGATCATGCGTTGGTTCCTTGATGGGGGCGAAATAGGATCGACGTGCATTGAAAGCTGTTTGTTTCGCCCGTGATGATTCCGGCGTAACCGGGTCGTTAAACACAGTTGCAAACAACTATGTTGCTCCGCGTGCTGCTCTCGCTGCCTAAGCAGCTGAGCCCGCGAAACTGAATTCCTGCACATTAGCATGTACAGGTGGGGTCTTGGGCACCTAGCAACAGAACGCCCAATTTCTCTCTGTCATAGTTGAACCGCGCACATCCCGGCTTGCTTTGGCCCGGGGTCTTTGCTTGTAAGGGGCGAGCCATTGCCAGCAAGGACCGTCCGAATGAGCCAAGCCGTGATCAAATCCCTCTTCGCGCAGCGGAGCCGAGATTTTCTCAAGGACGTGCTGAGCCGCTACACCGACGCAGGGCCGAAGGCGCCTGACATCCTGCTGGTGGTGAAAACCACTCACCCCGGCGTGGTCCTCCCCGACTACCTCAAAGAAGAATACCCCGAGGCCATCCATCTGGTCTTCGGCGGTTACAGCGAAAACCTGATGCTTGGCGAGGCAGGCTTCGACGTTACCCTGTCTTTCGGCGACGGCTACGAAGACCTCAGCATTCCCTTCGACGCGATCGAAGGTCTGGTCTGTCAGGAAGAAGGCTTCGCTCTGCAGCTGCCTTCCCTGACCGACGATGACGATGAGGACGACGACGGTGCCCCTGACGCGGACGCGGACGCGGACGCTGGCACGGGAGATGACAGCGGCGATGATGGCGAGGATGCGTCCGATGCGGCTGAAGCAGCACCGGGTAACAACGTGGTCACGCTCGACGCCTTCCGCCGCAAGTAAGCCTCGGCCGCTCAGGCCCGTAAGGGCGACGGCACGCCCAGCATCCATCCTTCTTCGTCCAAAACTGCCTGCGGATAGGCCTCGGTCATCCACCGCACCAGCGCGTCCGGCCGACGGCGCCAGCCTGCGGTCATGGCGCTGACCTGATCCGCGTCCTTGCACGGCCCGCCCATGGCCGGGACCGGCCACAGCGACAGATACAGCTCGGTAAAGACCTGAGCCGGCCCCGCGGCAGGAAAGGGCTCAAAGGGCCAGACCGTGACCCCGAGACGCTGGCGCAGACGCTCCAGCACCGGGATGCCCATCAACCCCTGCGAGCCGACCGATCCGACATAGGCGAGCTTCCAGCCCGGCTGCGACTTGGGCACCGGGACTTCACACAGACGGCGCTCGGCGAGGATATGCGTGGCGGGGCGGAAGGGAGAGAGGTTCGGCCCCGCATGCTGGCGCGGGCAGCCCCAGAACGGCCCCTCGTCGAAGCCCAGCAAGCGGTTCAGCTCAGCACCGATGGCAAAGCGATTGTTGGCGTTGCGCTCATCATCCTCGATCAGCGCGGAGAAAACCCGCCAGATCACGCGCCACGGCGCCGTCTCAGCCCTTTGCGCCGTCGATGTCCCCACCTCCGCCACCCCGTTCGCCGGTGCGTTCGCCGGTGCGTTCGCAGCCAGCCGGGCGGCAAAGCCCTGCGGATAGCCAAAGGGAAAATCGAAGCCCATGAGCAACCGCGTGCCTGTCGACTGGCTGCGCTCGATCTCGCGGGCGAGGAAGGCTTCGGCCTCGAACCGCGTGGAAAAATTCAGCAGCCTATGGCCCGACCCGCCCGGCCCGGCGCGGCGGCGGCTGATCCAAATCGAGTTCGCCCCCTTGACCGGGACCGAAGCGGCGGACCAGTCTACGGCGATAAACGTATCGAAAGGCTGCATGACCCCGTGGCTGACCCCTCATCCTTCGAAAGCTGGCTGGAAACAGCCGGGCTGGCGCCCAACGGCATCGATCAGCGCCCGATCAAGCGGTCGGTGACTATCGCCGGGCACGCCACCTCGATTTCGCTCGAACCCGTGTTTTGGCAAGGTCTGCAGGCGCTGGCGGCGGAAGAAGGTCTCTCGCTGGCCGCTGCGATTGCGGCGATCGACCGGGTGCGGGGCGCCAATGGCCTGCCCAGTGCGATCCGTCAGGTGCTCTACGCCCGCGCGCGGCAGGCTCAGCGTTCGACCGAGAGCTGAGCGGGGTCGGCCACCGGCCCGCTGATCAGCAGCACCTGCTCGACCAGCGCGTCGTCCTCGGCGCTGTAGAGTTCGATCCTCGCTGGCCCTGCCCCGTCCAGCCCGGCGGCAGCCCAGCCCTCCAGCGACACCTGCCCCTTGGCGAGCAAGGTGCCGCGCCGTCCGGCGAGCGTCAGCGTGCTGGTGGTCAGCGCGCCAGCGTCCATCTGCACCAGCCCGGTCAGCGCGGCGGCCCCGTCGAAGAACAGTCCGCGCAGATCCTCGTAGGCGCTGATCCCCTGCGGCCCGGTCAGAAAGGCACGCCAAGGCCCGTCAGCAGACAGTTGCCCGGCTGCGTTGATCGCGGTCAGGGCCAATTCCAGCCGTGCCCGGCCGTCGACCTCGAAACTCGCTGCACCGGCCATCAGCAGTCCGGCAAAGTCTGCGGCGCGGGCCTGAAAGCTTTCGGCCGACAGCGTCAGCGTGTCGAAGGTCAGTGCCGTCTCCGCGGCAGGCCGGAACACGGGCCGCGCGTCGGTGATCGCAACCGACAGGTCCGCGAACACATCCTGCCCGACCAGCACGTCACCGTTCAGGCTCAACCCGCCCTCACCCAGCGGACCGCCAACGATCCGACCTTCGAGCCGGTTGACGATGTAGCGCCCGGGGGTGAAGGACAGCGCCAGCGCGGCATCTTCAATCTGCCCCAGATCACCGGCGTCGAGCCGGCCGATCGACAGGGCCACCTCACCCGAGAGCCCAGCGAGCAGCGGTGACAGCAGATTTCCACCGCTGCCCGAGGACAGGGCGGCGAGCCAGTCCGCGCCCGTGATCCGGTCCGCTTCACCGATAAAACTCAGGGTCTGGGCCCGGGCGGTAAAGCGCCCCTCGCCTGTCATCTGAACGCTATCGCCCAGCCTCAGATCAATGTTGAACGCGCGATCAGCCGAAGCGGAACCGGCGGCAAACACCAGACCGAGCTCTGCGGTCTGCCCCGCGGGCAAGCCGATGGCGCCCAGCCCCAGCGCGGTCAACAGATCCGCGGCCTCAGGGTGTTCGAGGCGGAGCTGCAGGCTGGGTCCGGTTGTGTCTGTGGAGGCGTTTCCGGCACCGTCCTCTGACGGCTGTCGCGACAGGGTCAGATCGGCCCCCAGCACCGTGCCGATCCCGACCAATTCACCGTCGCCGGAAAGCCGGCCACTGACCATCGCCCCG
>Ga0163109_10002389_pt1 | contig 14700 bp, 12 predicted proteins | sample CRUFie1St13metaG_FD_108704 | JGI IMG/M metagenome (GOLD analysis project Ga0163109, IMG submission 108704) | Marine microbial communities from the Costa Rica Dome - CRUD Field 142mm St13 metaG | ecosystem: Environmental > Aquatic > Marine > Oceanic > Photic zone | place: Costa Rica: the Eastern... | reverse complement strand
GAAGTTGTCAATCACGTTGAAGGAACAATCCCAGTTCTGAACCTAGCTCACATACACGCAAGAGGACACGGAAGGCTAAGAACGTCCGAAGATTATGGTGAATTGTTCGACCAAGTAAGAGAAACAATTGGAACCAAGGAATTCTATTGCCACTTCTCGGGTGTTGAACACAGAATGGGTAATGCAATGCACTACACACAAATCAAGAAATCTGATTTGAACTTCGAGCCGCTTGCTGAATTCATAATTGAAGAAGGTGCTTGGTTAGACATGACACTCATTTCAGATTCGCCGCTTCTAGAGCACGATGCTATGTACATGGTACAGAATATCGAAAGAGCTCGCCATAGGCAACTTGAAAGGAAGGCTCGTGAAGATAGACGGAAAGCACTCGCAGCACAAGCAAATATCTCTCCAGAGGAAATGGCTGCAAGAGAGGCAGAAATTGCTGCAGCAAGAGCCAAAGATGCTCTGGCTGCATCTCGGCCGCCTGAACCAAAGAAAGAAGAAGAGGTCGTTGAAGAGCCAAAGAAGGCTGAAGCAAAGAAAGCTGAACCAAAGGAAGACACAAACGACGACCTATTCGCAATTGAAGAGGATGATGACGACCTATTCTGATTAAGAGTCGATCACATGTCACTACCAATCCTCTACTCGTTCAGACGATGCCCATATGCAATGCGTGCTAGAATGGCGATTATCAGAACTGGTTTCCAGGTCGAACATCGCGAGGTTGTACTGCGCAACCGCCCTGCACACATGATGGAAATATCACCTAAAGGTACTGTCCCTGTATTGTTACTACCGGATGGTATCGTTATCGAGGAGAGTTTAGAAATCATGGAATTTGTTCAATCATGGGAATTAACCGAAAAAGAGAGAAGATGGGTAAATCGAAACGATGATGAGTTCAAGTTTCATCTTGACCGGTATAAGTATCCTAATCGATATGATGATGTAAACCATATTGAGCATCGTAAAGCCGCATCCAAATTTGTCCAAGATTTGAATGAAGAAATTCCTGAAGGTAACCTCAGTGACGCAATTTTCCCTTTCATCAGGCAATTTGCAAACCATGACCGAGAATGGTTCGACTCACAGAATTGGAGTAATGTACATTCTTGGCTTGAGGATAATCTGTCAAGCGAGGAATTCAAAGTATGCATGACTAAACATCAACAGTGGATTGCTTCCAACTGAGTTTTACGTCCATAGCCGTTGATTTTCTTCTCAAACAATGCACAACAATAGCGATAGTGAGCTGTAACATTGCAAATGAGACATTCCATGTGAGGCTGAAAACTAATCTTGGATATTCTGGAGAAAAAGAGATTACGCTTAAACAACCCAAGATAATCAACGACTGCAGAATGATGTAGGGGTATAGATTAACTCCAGAGTTTTGCAAATTTTTCATAATCATCACAGATGTTATCACAATTGGGCTTGCTATCATTAAGATCATCCAATACAAATTTGGGTTCTCCCTAGCACCTACGTACCCGCCTCTGACAATAATCGTACCTGGGTCTAGTTCTCTAGGGTGGGGGCAAATTCCCTCAAAGCAGGTTTGAAGTCCATTCACTTGTCCAAGTAATGTCCACCACAATATCCACAAAACCCATGGAATGACTGCCATAGCAAGTATAGTTCTGTTATTTTGGTATTGATTTTCATTGTCTCCATAACTGAGGATTTTCCAGATTCTATTTGAGCATGAAATGGTCAACATAGAGGCAAAGGCGGACCAAGGGCCCCATGTAAGGAGCATTTGCATTGATATACCCGCAATCCCATAATATGCTGATTTTTGCATATCAGGTGAAACCAGATAATAATACAGAGACAAGGCATACATTACTGCGACAAGAATTAGTGTAACTATGTCTATGTACGAATTCTCAGAAACAGATACTACTAGGCCGTAGTTGAGCCAAAATGCTAGAGCCACAATTTTGCCTTTTTGAATAGTTTCGTTTAATACGCGTAGTGTTAATATTGCTCCAAATACCAGTAAAACCGATGGCATTATCATACTTTGGAAATCCCTTGGCCAGGCTTTTTCAACGGCTTCAAGAATGTAGTGCTCACCGAATATTCTTCTGTGAACGAAAAATACTGCAAAAAATGTCAACATAGTCATTGAAATTACTGCTAATCTATCGCTCTGAGATTTAGATTTGAATTCAGATTGGAAAATTTTCCCAAGAAGAATGAAGAACAATGGAAGTAAGGTATACCACAGCCTAATACTTCCATATGTAGCACACATGAGTGCTATAACCAATGGAACGTAGTTGTGCTTACCATTGTTGAATATCGGTCTACTATTTATCGCAGCACTTACAGAGTACAGTACTGAATATAATAACAAGGTGCTCACCACTGAGACTAAAATTGACCAAGAGATTACAGCGATTAAAACCGAGATAGAGCACCATAAGATTGGTTTATGCAACAGATCATCGATTACTAATATCGATTTTTTATCACTGGTGATTCTACTAGCATTGGACAGTGTGTATCCCACCAACCAAACAGAGCACAACCCTCCAATTGCTCTAGGTATCATTGCTGAATACTTCAACATAGCCTGACTTGTTAATGATATTACAATACAACACAAAAATACAGTGAATATTTTCCAATCGCGAGCTATTTCCCTACGAGAGATTCCTAGAACTAATATTACACAAAAAGAAATCAATAACCACGTTAGTATTGAAATCGAAATATCAATTGGTCTAGAAAATTCACTATCCTCAGATATAGAATCCCAATCAGTTTTATTTGGGTTAAGGTTGAAATCGGATTCATCTCCGTGGAAAAATAACTGCCTATTGTAAGCAGCCTCCCAGTTCCATTGTTCGATCAATTCCTTCTCATCCTCAGTATAATCAAATAAATCCAACGGAATTCTTCCGTGCAATTGATTTGGAAATGGCAGACCAAGAATTAAGGGTAAGAGTGCCGAAATATCTCTCTGATGATTTTTGGTTAAAGCACCTGCAACGATATTTGGACCGGAAACGATTGCAGCCACCTCACGAGTGATGTCTTCTGACGAACCATGAGTACCCATGTCTGTCATCCCATGATCGGCAGTCAACACTACAGACCAGTTTCTAGGAATATTGTCCAGTAGAGTAGAAACTTCCTTGTCTATGAGGGATAATTTTCTTTTGTATTCCTCACTATCCGCTCCCCAAGTATGACCAACTTTATCCGGGCCTGAAAAATGAATTGCCATAACATTGAATCTGTAATCTTCTAGCCATTCTTTTGCTATATCTGAAGTTTCAAGGTCTCCTGCATAGTAGTCGGAGTGCCCCTTGAACGTGTTACGGAATTCTATTTCATCAAAACTAGCGTACAAGTTACCCATTACGTAGCTACCAACTATGCCTACCCTGTACCGGGGATCATTTGCTGCTAGCAACCAAGGATCATTGTACCCAGGGTGATTGAGGTCAAAATTACGCAATCCATTTATTGGGGCATTAGGAACGCCCGTCATCATTTCACTCACACAAGTCGCTGACAACGTCAGAGGGCCGGTTGTGATATGTGCAGTTGCTGAACGTTGTCTGTAGCTGTTTATTTCCGGCATCAAATTCTCATCAAGGAGATAATCCCTGCCTACTCCATCCAACACAATTAGGACAAAACCTTCTGAAACAACTGAAACATTTGAAGGAAAATCAATTTCGCCATCTGGATTTTCTGGGGCAAGTAACACATGAGGAACAGTGTATGTAATTGGCATTATCATCAAAATAAATACCAAGATTAAAGGGTATTTTCTAATTTTTGAGGAAAAAACTTCCTTGGTGACCAAACCTGCAACCCCAAAGCGTACACTTACTTTTAGGCTGCCCTAAACCATGCACCTTATACTTTGTTCTAGTAATTTATTCGCTTGAAAATAAATGTCCGAAAATTAGCATTTTTTCACTTTCCACAGGGAAATTGCCTAAAGGGATTAGTAGGCGAAGCGTCCACATGGCTCACATTGCTGTGCTTGGTTTGGGGAATTGGGGAAGCGCTATTGCCCGATTATGGCTCCTAGAGGGACATAAGGTCAAAGGCTGGACTATCGAACAAGAAGTTTACGAATCGATAACTATGGAAGGCATGAATCATAAGTACCTCCCCGACCATTCTTTAGAAGGCTTGGAGGCAACTATGCACGTCGAAGAAGCACTAGAGGGCAGCGAAATCATAGTTCTCGCAGTCCCATCCTCGGTTATTCTAAATGTTGTTGAAGACATCATTCCACATCTTAGACCAGGGCATGTATTATTGGATTTAGCGAAAGGATTAGCGCCTGGAAAGAGGTTGATAAGTGAAGCCATTCATCAACAACTTATCGACAATAACATGCATAATCCGCTCGCAGTATTGACTGGACCCACAATTGCTCCAGAGGCTGCTGGCGGCGTTATGACAACCGCTTTGGTAGCAAGTGAAGATGTCTCTGTTGCAGAAAATTTGGCAACTACCCTTACGACTCCTACTTTCATTTTACACCCTGCTTCTGACCCTGCGGGTGCTGAGCTATGGGGCGCATTCAAGAACGTTGTTGCTCTTGCTTGTGGATTGGTCGATGGCCTAAAGAAAACTGGAACGCTAGGTGGGGATAATCTCAAGGCCGCTATATTCAATGCAGGATTCAGAGAAGGTTGTTTGCTATTACCGCAACTTGGGGCAAGAGCGGAGGTTGCATTTGGCCCAGCAGGATTAGGCGACCTATACGTAACAGCAACATCTCCTCACGGAAGAAACCGTAGAATGGGAGAGAAATTAGGGAGCGGTCTAAGCCTTGAGGAGGCTCTGGAAGAGATGGTAATGGTGGCTGAAGGTGTGAGAGCAGCAAGAATGTTCAGAGATAGAGCGATTGACATGGGAATTGATGTGCCGTTCGTCATTGCATTAAACACACTCCTTGATGGATATATCACATCCGAGGAGTGCTGTCGAAGGATGGTAGCACTATCTTGAGAACAGTAGTATTGATTTGCTTTGAGGACGTGGGTTAACTATGTCCGAGTTAACCGAGTTCGAATTACGCCTATTCGAGTGGATTAGACAATCCGACTTTGAGAGTGTTGCTTGGTCTACAAAGAAAGCTGCTAAGTCATTCAAGTGCACTGAAGATGAGATCTATGAAGGTGTGGCATCTCTAACTAAAAAGGTCCCAACCAGGATACAAATCTTCTACGAAAACGGAAACCTACACATTGCAGCGGAATAGTATGGATCAAAGTATCCTACTTATCGATGGCTATTGTGCGCTATGTACAAACATTGGAAAGTTCATACAAAGAAGGTTAGCTAAGCCTCTTTGTATAATCGAATTGTCTTCTAATCAGGGGAATGATTTACTCTTGGATTACAAAATCAATAAGGAAACTGTTGTACTGATTAGGAATGGAAAGGCATTTACTTCATCATCGGCTGCAATACGTTGTTTACTATACATGAAATGGAATTGGAAATGGATTTTCCCAGTTTTATGGCTTGTACCCCTACCGCTTCGCAATCTAGTGTATGAAGAGATATCAAAGCGACGATTTAGGGAGGCCTAAAATATATTAACAAGTCGTTTTTAGGGCGACCTAATAGTGATACTATGAAGCCGAAAGTGAGCCTCCCAATTTTAGTGATGATTTTCTTTGTTAGTGCTAGCCTTCCAGGCTGCCTGTTCTCCGATTCTACAACCGTTACATTCGAAAAATGTGAAGATGAGGACAACTGTTTAACAATTGCATTCGAGACAAAGGAAGAATACAAGAATACCGAAGAGAATCCACAAGAGCTGGCGGACAGACTTGCAGAACTTTTAGGAATGGAAGTAGAAATCTATCCAGTCAGTGGACCAGGTGCAACAATAGAAGCACTAAGATTTGGTCACGCCGACATTGGATTCCTCGACGGCGGAGCTGCGTGGTTGAGTTGGCAAACTCATGACCTACAAGTCCTTGGTGCCGAACAAAAGCAGGACGGAAGACCATTTTACAACGCAATTGCTTGGGTACACAAGGATTCAGACATGGCGCTTGCTGACCAAGACGATGACAATTCAACAGATCCATTTGCCTTGATGGAAGGTAAGACATCATGCCACACATCTGCTCTAGGTAGCTCCGGTATGCTACTTCCAATGGGCTGGATGATTGACAGAGGATATGTAGAAGTCATTGGTGACCCTGATGACATCAGTTCACTTACAGACACTGTATACAATCACTTTTCTGATGATTCAAGTATTCCTGACAGTGGTACAAAATATCACAAGTACATAGGTTCTCTAAGATGCCTTGCAGAGGGCGGTAAAGATTTCATCTCATTCGCCAAGGATCCAACAGTTCCAGATTACTGTGGAAACGAGGACCCTAGCGATAATGAAGAGTGGTGCTTCGAGGGCGAGTTTAAGGACGTAAATGATTACTACGCCCTGCCTACTTTCGGTAAAGCTCCAAGCCACCCAATTATGTACAACCCAGATTACATGTCTGATGAAATGGTTGCCGCGATACAAACTGCATTTTCTACAATGAGTTCTAACTCTGATGATGTCGAAATTCTTCAAGACGTCATGAGCACACCGGGAATAACCATAATCAACACTGAAGACCACTTAGGAAATTATGGATCGCTCATAGAGGATGTTCCTGGAATCAATGCCTACTTCAACGACAAGTATGATTGATATGCATAAATCAACTATTTGGTTTGTATCAATCATTTTACTCTCCTGTACTTTTTCAGGGTGTTTTGGAGAAGACGACAAAGAAGAAGAGAAGGGTTTTGTTTGGCCAGAGCAAGTGGAAAAAGTATGCGTCATTGCCAATGAATCTGGATTGGTATGTGATTACTACGCTGAATTGAATTCTACGCCTGTTCTCACTCTCGACGATCCCGATGGCAGTGGGATTTGGTTGGTGAGCCTTGATGGTTTAATCACTGGTTGGGATACAGATGCCGATTCAGAATTACCCACTCAGAACAACGTAGTTGGAGACTTGTCAGGCATTGTATCAAGATGCCATTATGAACAAGGTCTGCTCGGTGTGGAGTTTGACCAAGACTACCAAAACACTAGTCGCTTGTTACTTGTTTACAATGAAAATAAAACCTGTGAAACGGCCAAGAATTCGAATATTGTGCTATCACATGCCAAGGTAGTAAATGGCCAAATTGACCTAGAGACACTCGAAGTATTAATTGAAGTAAATAAATCAAATCGAAACCACAATGGTGGCAATATTTTGTCTGTAGGGAACCACAATTATGTTTGGAGCATAGGAGACGGAGGTGGAAGTTTTGACCCCAATGATAACGGACAGAACGCCTCTACAATGCTCGGAACAATTCAGATGATAAAATACCAAAATGAGTCAATTGTACCTGTTGAGGGGACCGATAATCTCAGTTATACACTGCACTATGGGCTAAGAAACCCATGGAGAATCGATGTTGACTCAAATGACAACCTATGGATTGCAGATGTGGGTCAACTCTGCTACGAGGAAGTAAATGTCGTTTCCCTTATGGATAGCTCTAACTTTGGTTGGGCTGATAGGGAAGGCTTCCATGATATCGATCCCGAAAAAGGATGCTTTGAAAATAGGTCTGCACCAAATTCAGATTATACAGACCCAGTGATTCAATATGGACACGTTGATAACCACTGTTCGATAATTGGAGGGTTCTGGATGGACTGGGGCCCCGAAATCTTACAAAATGGATACCTGTATGGCGATTTTTGTAGCGGGCAGATTTGGTCTGCACAGTACATAGATGGGAACTGGACCGCAGTAGAAGTAGGTAATGTTGGAACGATGATTGTTGGATTTGGAAAGGGTGGAGACGGACAACTTCTCATCTTCAGTTGGGCCGGTGCAATCTACCAACTAAACGAAAATCACTCTTCAGAAGATTTGCCGTGATGAATCTCTGTTGCTTTCTTTGGTGAGAGGAATATTGTCGACCAGGATGGTCTTTTTACATCACCGTCCTCTGTTACGAAAGACCTGATGTACATCGATATAAGATCGATGATAATTACAACTACCAGTATTACAATCAAGAATGCCATGACATTTTGATACATCAACAAACCCATGTAAAATTGTAGGTAATATCCTATCCCACCTGCACCAACTAAGCCGAGAACTGACCCATGTCTGACATTGTACTCAAACATGAATAATAACTGACTAAGCAGGTTGTTACTCGATTCTGGTATCACAACATTAGTTACTATTTCGGGATGTGACAGTCCCATTGCACGAGCAGCTTCTAGTGGACTGTTTTGGACTCCTTCCATCTCTTCATACTGTAATTTACCAAGGTATCCTACTGTGTAGAAAGTCATTGCAAGCACACCGGCTAATGGTCCAAGTCCAACAATTACCACAAATATGATTGCCCAAATTATTGAAGGAAGACTCCTAGTGGCTGCAAGGACTATTCTCATGGGGATGTACACCCATGCAGATGCCAGATTTTTAGCAGCAAAAGGAGATAGCAGAATAGCGATAAAAAATCCAACGACCGTGCTAACAAATGCCATCTTCAATGTTTCAAGCATTCCGATGTAAGCCTTTGAACAAAAGAATCCAATACTCGATTGACACTCTGGATATTTTCTGGCTTCAAGCATGCTCCATTCAGGAGGCCAGAGTGATTCATTCCAAAATGTAGAGAGGTTCGACCAACTTCCCGATATAAGACCCCAATTTCCCTGCAGCAAATCATCGAGTACGATGTAGCAGAGAATCGCAAGAATAAATGCTGTAAGCAATATTCTCTTCAATGCTTTATTCAAAGAATCACCTCATCTTCTGATTCTGTTTTTAGTCCAGTAGTTGTTTCATTAAATTTGAAATCCACCAGCTTTCCATTCTCTACTTTGAGTAACCTGTCAGAGATTTCAGAAGCACGCTGAATGTTGTGCTCGACTAGAATCATTGCAGATTTACTTTCTTCCATGTACTCTCTGACAGCATCCAAAACTATCGAAATATTATCATCATCTAGTTCACTGAGAAATTCATCAGCAAGGATTAATTTTGGCTTTTGTGCGAGTGTTCTCGCAGTCGCAACTCGTCTTTGTTGACCGCCTGATAGCCTTCTGACAGGTTCACTAATTTTTTCTCTCAAGCCCATCCTATCAATCGCATTGAGAACTCTTTCATGCCTACGTTTGAACCAGGTTGAAGGTTCAGGAAACAAGCGTGCACCCGACCTAGCTCCAATATCCACATTGTGATATACACTGGTGTGACGGACAAGTCCAAGTTTCTGTGGGATATATCCAATGCCGCCACGTTTTGGGGTGTTACAATCAATCTTTCCCGAGATTGGCTTGACTAGCCCTGCTACAGTGCGCAGTATCGTGGTTTTTCCTATACCCGACGGCCCGACAACTGCAATAATTTCTCCCACATGGAGATCAAGGTTGATTCCTGAAACCAAAGTTTCATGGTAGCCCACCGAGAGATTCTCCACAGAGAGGATTAACGACTTACTTTGCAGAATAACCCCCCCCTAGACCGTGCTGCATGTATCGTATATTCAAAACCTTACAGTTGGTCTAATCGAGACTCCTTGCCCTCTTTACTAGTGTAATTATTTCTTTGCGGGCATCCTCAGAATCTGATGCCTGATTATCGAAGGCAAGGCGAATGGGCCGATCTCCATCGTTAGTTACGGCTGACATCTCAAACCCATATCGATCTATTGAAACCATCACTGCATCTGTTGTATCAACAGCTTTACTCATTTTTTGACACAATACAACCATTGCATCTCTATGATCATCATTCATGTGTTCAATTATATCGCCTGCAGATGAATCAAGAGGATCTGGGTCTGAGTTATACCAATCTTTGGATTCAACCCACGACATCCTTCCAAAGCCACCAATGTATCGCACAGAATCAACTTTTAGACGATAAAACGCGAAATCCTCAAAGTCCACGTAAAATCTTGCACTTGGGTGTTTTTCTAGAAATGTCGATTTTGCTACTGGCCTTTCATTAGCAGGCAACTTTTTGCACTCACCAATCAATGTAATTCGCCCCATTGCAAGCGGATTATCATCTCCGCCTTCCGCTATCAATAATGATGACCTGGGGTCTTCTTGCAAATTCTTGGTGTGCTCTGCTAACTTACTTATCAAAAATATTGGATTGCCCTTGTATATGGCGTATGTCACGAATGATCCGTATGGGTGTTTACCTTCATTTTTTGAAATAGTGCATAGTGTCGCTGTGCTCTTCTTGTGCGCCATTGTCACGGAATACTCCGCATGACTTGGAGTTGCGACGTCTGGGTCGTATAGCAATTCTTGTTGAACCCTTTTCTTTCCTTTTGGCAAACCATGCCTTGGTAGGTTGTCTCGTGTATTTGTCATATTTATTCCTCACAATCTTTGATCTCATCGTCAACTACGATGCGAATGTAATTTCCACTCTCATAACTTATTGAAGAAGATACGCCAAATACCTCGGCGATATTTTCTACAGTAAGTACTTCTGATGGAGAGCCAAATGCCTTTATTGAACCATTGTCAAGCAATATGATTCTATCTGAGTATCTTGCTGCAATATTGATATCATGTATTGCAATCAATGCAGATTTTGGAGTTTCTGACTCTGAGATTAGGCTTCTTATACACTTCATTATTTGAATCTGATTTCTTAAATCTAAATCACTAGTAGGCTCGTCAAACAAGTACAGGTTTGGATCTTGAGCTATTGCTTTGGCGATAACAACTCGTTGACGCTCGCCCCCGGATAGATTGTCAAATTTTCTGAATGCAAAATCCTCTAAATCAAGATATCTTAGTGTATTACTTACTTTTTCACGGTCGCTATCACTTATTCTCCATTTTATGTGCGGCCTACGTCCTAATAATACGACATCAAAGACATCCATTGAAAAGCTAGGTCTTATCGATTGAGGGACATATGACGTCGTTCTCGATATGCTGACTAAGTCTAAACTTGATATGTCTCTCAGAACATATTCGGCTGCTCCATCGGGCTTTGATATGACCTCTATTTTGCCAGTGTTTGGCTTGAGGATGCCGTTCAGGCATTTTATGAGCGTAGATTTACCAGCGCCATTTATGCCTAAAATAGAAACAACCTCATTTGAGTTTATCTTGAAATTTACATCTTCAAGGACTCTTTTTTTGCCCCAAGAGAAATTAAGGCCGCTCACGTTCAACATATCTACGATATTAGCCCCTCCTCCTAAGCAATAGATACATGAAGAAAGGTCCGCCAATTATTGACAACATAACTCCAACTGGAATCACAATCGGAGCAAACAAGGTCCTGCCTAAAGTATCAGCAAAAATCATCAGAAAGGCACCAAATATACCTGAAGCAGGTATTAGTTTTCTAAAATCATTACCGACAATTAATCTGCTCATGTGAGGAGCGGCTAAGCCAACAAAACCAATTAGACCAGTAAAAGCGATAATTACAGAAGTCATAAGAGCTGAAATAATCAAGATATTTTTCCTCAAAGAACTGGGGTTTACGCCAGTAGAAATGGCAAATTCATCACCGCCCATGGATACGGCATTGAGATCCCAAGACCACCTGATTGCAGTTGGTAAAATCCCAAGAACTACAAGTCCCATGAAAGCAACATTCTCCATATTTGGTCTGGATAATGAACCGAATGACCAATGTGCTAATTGCGACAGTTGAGCATCAGAGGCGAAATACTGCATTGTTGAAACTATAGCTCCGCAAATAAACGTGATTGCTATTCCTACCAGGATGTAGGATTCAGCGGATATCGACCTTATTTTGCCCAGTTGGATAATCACGGCCACAACAATCAATGAAAATACAAACGAGTTGGCTACTATTGCAAGCGCAGGAACAGAAAGAATGGTGAAACCGAGGACAATCGCAAGGGCTGCACCAAGTGCAGCACCAGATGCAACACCCAAAGTGAGTGGAGACACCAGCGGATTACCTAGGCAACCCTGCATCAAAGATCCTGCAACGGCCAATGCTATACCACCAATAACCGCTGCTAAAATTCTTGGCAACCTCCACTCATAAATTATCGAATTTTGTAAATGCGTACCTTCTCGATTTAGGCCATGCAGCAGAGATATACTTTCGCAAGATGAAAATAAACAGCTAATATTGTAAGAGAGATTATCAAAGACAGTATCCAAATTTATCAAGAAGACCCACATGTCTGAGAGAACAATCTTCCATGTTTTCCCCATGCTGAGACTAGATGATGACCCCAAACCAAGCCCAAAAATCGATGAAACGAAGGTTAGGGCCGCAAGAACCAATATCAAAAAGATCTGATATTTTCCCTTTTCAATGTGCTTTAGGGTTATCGAATCCATAGATTCCTCACCTAAGCGCTACAAACAAATTTACCAATACGTTCGACACCATGGTAGGTAGTAAAGTAATTGTCCAAGTAAGATTCAGTATCTACATCATCAAATAGATCAGGATGGAGATATTTTGCCAGTGTGGGCAGACCATGAATCATCATTGGGCCAGCAAATTCACCTGAGAATACAAGCATCCTGCCATCCTCGACTGCTCGTATCTCATCAAATCCTGCTCTATCCTCTATGTGCTGCATATGATTAGAGCAAGTCAATCCATCTTCATCGAAGTTATTGTAACCTAAATCAAAGGTGATTCCATCAAACATTATTACGTCTGGATTCGCATCTAATATCGCCTCCATATCAACATGAGTTGTGTGGCCGTCTAAATCCTCAAACACATTTACTCCGCCGGCTTTGCTTATCAAATCAGTCCATTGGGAACTTCCAGTTAGTACAACCGGATCTCTTGTTAGTGAAGCATGGTGCTCCATGACGATTTTAGGTCGTTCTGAAAATTTCAGATTACCAATTTTTTCTGATACCATACTCTCAATTTCCGCAAACTCATCGAATAGTAGATTCATCTCCGTCTCCTTGTCGAAGAGTGTTGCTAAGACATTAATCTCAGTTCTTAGGGTGTCGTACTTGTAAAAATCTAAAGCCACCACTCTGATTCCAACTGGTTCTAACTTTTCCCTGATGCCTGCAGTATCTACCATACCATTTGTGGCAAATACGATGTAAATATCTGGGTTAGTATCCAGTATGGCTTCAAAATCTATTTCAGAGTGTGCAGAGTGTTGTATCATTGGTTTTTGTGAAAGTATCGGCCAAAGTGTTTCGTCGCCGAAGTCACCTGAAACTCCAACAACATAGGACTCGTCAATATCTAGCATTCGCATTACTGTTGCTGCGTATGTATTTGCGATTGCAACTCGCTTGGGAGTTTCATGGAAAGAATGCTCTTCACCGCTTGAATCTGTAACTAGAATTTCCCCCGAAACTTCATCGTTATCTTTGACAACAATTTGGTAAACTCCTAAACAACAAAAGAGAATTATTGTTGCTTGAAAAATAGAAATTAGGGCATTAGATCCCATTCAATCACCTTTCTCGAAAATTAGAACTCCGCCCATGATAATAGCAATTAGTGCTACAATTAGCAGAGGTTGGAATAGTCCTATTAGGAACGAAGATGATTCTTCAGCTTCAGTAACTTCAACAAATATTGAGTCTGACATCTCCGAATATTTGCCATCAGATGTTCCTGTTGAGACTCTTAATCGATATAATCCCGGTTCAAGATCTGTTAATTGACACTCTAATTCGGTTCCATTGTAGAATTCTGAAGAAACTCCGTTTGAGTCCCAAACAGTGACAGAGTACCAAACTGAGTCTTCAACGTAATCCCAGCTGAGAGTTACTTCTTCTCCCTCTACTGCTGAATCAGTACTTGAAACTAGTTTTGGAGGTAATACAACATGAAGAACATCTAAGGACAATATCTCACCGGTAAGAGTGTAATTCTCTGATAACTTGGCATTAATTTGGAACGAAAAGCTACCATCTTTGCTATCTTGAACGAAATGTGAGGTCTCAACTCCTGAGTAAATTACATTCCCATCTTGAGTGAGTTCGTATGAACTGGCACCTTGGAAGGGAGCCCATTCTATCAAGAAATCTTTTGTAGATACATTTGAGTTCTCGGTAACAAATTGTGGAGTGATTGGAACTTCGTATGATGTTAGTTCCATGACTACAGAATCTGAATGAGAACCAGGTAATCGGTCAATTTTCTTCACATAATTCCTGACTGTTTCATTATACCACAGTTCCCAAGACTTGACGCCATCATTGTTGTCGATTATACAGATGTATGTTGTTGAGAAATTTCCTGCTTGAGTAGTTATTTCGACATTCGGAGTGATTTCCACAGAATTGAAGGTGTCATCATAGCCATTTGGATGCCCGGGCACTCCGATTATGTTTGTTCTATTAAAGTGCAAATTTAGTTCTTCATTAGCCGTTAATAGGTTAGTTTCTAGCCCAGCTTGATTAGTAAAATTCCAGCCAAGATACCCCTCTTGGAAGTAGGAGGATGAATCTGGATCGTCTTCCCAGTATGTGTGTAAGTACAACAGATTATTCGAGTCAACCCAACGATATGATTTCTCTTCATCTTCATAGTGAGGTCCAGTCATTCTAACAAGGAATGATTCCCTTTCAACTCCGAAAGCATCGACAACCAATTCCTTACCAATTGCAGTCATAGTTAGATTTCTATTTTCGTTACTAGGAGAGTAGCT
>Ga0163109_10002387_pt1 | contig 14704 bp, 19 predicted proteins | sample CRUFie1St13metaG_FD_108704 | JGI IMG/M metagenome (GOLD analysis project Ga0163109, IMG submission 108704) | Marine microbial communities from the Costa Rica Dome - CRUD Field 142mm St13 metaG | ecosystem: Environmental > Aquatic > Marine > Oceanic > Photic zone | place: Costa Rica: the Eastern... | reverse complement strand
TAATGTACATCTTGGACATGCTGCTAATGAATATAATCAAACGGGCACAAGAAATATAGTTATTGGATGTAATGCTGGCCATGGAAATTCAACAACTGTAGCAAGTAAGAACTATGAATTATATATCAATTCACATAATGGTTATTATGGTGATAGTAGTTTTATTTTTGGATATTTGAAGATGGATGATAATCCTTATTTGAGGGTGAACGCACAATTAAGAACATCAAGCAAAGTTTCGATCGGACACACGAATAGTGCTATAACACGACTGGACATAAGAGAAAATGGCGGACCACGATTAAGACTTGAAAATACATCAGGAGGGTATTCTTCTCAAAATGGTGCAATAGAATTTTGCACACATTATGCAACAACTGGATTCATACATCAGAAAGGAGAAGCTATGAGAATAGGCGTTACGGGTGGTGTTAGTACAATACGTTTTTATACTGATAATAATACTGGTTATCCTTCCCAAAATGGAAACTCACAAACTCGATCTTATTTTAATGAAACATATACAAGTGGAAACGATATACCAAGGATGACTATAGCAACTAATGGAAATATAGGAATTGGAACGACGAGCCCCGATGCACCATTAGAAATAAAAGCAACTTCATCACAGCTCAGAGGTAATTTTAAATGTATTCATAGTAATGGAAGTGAATGGGTTACAATAGGTTATGGAGGGATTAGCACTGGAACTTCTCATAGTTTAAGATTAGGTTGTAATAATAGTGAAAAAATGAGAATAGACAATTCTGGAAGACTAGGAATTGGAACGACGAATCCGCAATATCGAGTTGATGTTCATCACGATGGGAAGACAGGAATGTATAATCCTTATTGGAACGCCGGGATAAATGATGGGGTTGTTTTTGCAACTCAAAATGATTATCAATTTAATAATCACCGCGGTAATACTGGTCAGGGACAAACTTCTGACTTAGATTATAATTATTCTTTTAAATTGACCATGCACGTTGAACACGGTATATGGATTAGTGATGGAGGATTACACGTTAGTAGTGATAAAAGAATAAAAGAAAACATAGTTGATGTAAGTGATAATTTAGCATTAGAAATGGTAAGAAATATACCATGTCGTTATTATGAATACAAAGACAAATTAAGTAGAGGAACGAAAAAAAACATAGGGTTTATTGCACAAGAGGTAAAAGAACAATTGCCAATGGCTGTTCGCACAGAACCTAATATTATCCCAAATGAAATGAGGAAATTGACCGATATAAGTTGGGACGATACGACATTATACACCGATATAAGCGATTGTAGCGGAATAAAATACAGATTTTTCGTTAGTAATGATCCAAGTGGTAATGATGAAATTCTTAAAGAAGTTGTAGGTAATAATGATAATAGTTTTACGTTTGATTCCTCTTATAACAATGTATTTTGTTATGGAAAAAAAGTAGATGATTTCCATGTCTTAGATAAGCAGAAACTATTTGCTTTGAATTTTAGTGCGACTCAGGAATTGGATAGGAAGGTAATTGCGTTGGAAAAAGAAAATTATGACCAAAATGTAAAAATTTTAGATTTGTACAAAGAAAATCAAGAATTAAAAGCACGATTAGCAAAAATAGAATCCTTTTTAGGATTATAAAATTGAATTAATAGTATTCTTTTAATTAATATAAAAAATGGAGTTTAATATTAATTACCTGGCTACAGTAAATAAACATGAAAGAGACGATCATGTTACATTTGATGAAGGACCACACGTTTATACAGTGGATGGTGACGATAGTTTTATGAGTGTAACAACATGGAATCATTCACACTTTGGACATTTTGATGCTGATAAAATCATAGACAATATGATGAGAGGTAAAAAATGGAAAGAAGGTTATGAATATTATGGTAAAACGAAAGAGGAAATCATGGCCATATGGGATAAAAATAGAGATGAGGCAGCAGCAGCTGGAACAAAAATGCACTACGATATAGAATGTTATTACAATAAAATGAACGTTGTAAATGATAGCACAGAATTCAAATGGTTTTTACAATTTGATGATTGGGTAAGAGGGTTTACAAATATGTTACCGTATAGAACAGAAATGATTGTATGGGATAAAGAATTAAAACTATGTGGTTCAATAGATATGTTATATGAAAATGAATGTGGAGAATTAGAACTATACGATTGGAAAAGATGTAAGGAAATTAAAAAAACAGGATTTAATAAATTTGCTACAACAGAATGTATTGAACATTTACCAGATAGCAATTTTTGGCACTATTCTTTACAACTGAATACATATAAATATATGCTTGAGAAGAATTATGGAAAAAAGGTAAATGGAATGTATTTGGTTTGTTTACATCCAAATAATAATAACAAATCCTATCAAAAATTTAAAGTGCCTGATTTGAAAGAAGAAATAAAGGACTTAATGGAGTTAAGGTTAAGAATGGTATCTAATAATTAAGAAAGACTACTTAAAAATAATTTATATTTTTTTATCATATGAATTTGACGAATTGGGATTTATCTACTCCTACACAATTATTTATTGTGTCAGAAACATTGGCTGTTGGATTTTTTTTAGCATCAGTTATTGTTGTAAATTTTATATATAAACCATGGGTTGAAAGACTGGAGGAGGAGGTAGAACCAGTAAAATATGAAGATAAATGGAAGTTTGAATATTATTGGGAGGATGAGGAAGATGTAACAGATAGTAAATTGAAAGATACAGAAACAAACGAAAGGAATATTGTGAATGATGCTACACCAGAAGGAAATGTATTTATGAAATATAGTGAGGACAATGAAGGATTTGAATATTGGTGCGATAACAAAAATGTTAAATATGATTTTTTGGATACAGTAGCAAGAAAGTATTGTATAGTATATAATTGTCGTGATAAATACAATGATAGAAAGAAAAGTATTAAACAACAAGAAGAAGAAGAGAAGAAGGAAGAGGAAAGAGAAGAAGAAAAAGAAACCGAGGTAGAAGAAGAATCTATTTTTGTAAAACAAAAAAAAATAGAAACAAAGAAAATTGACCGTTCTAAGGGGTCAGTAGCATTGAAATCGAATAAATTTATATATAAAGGTAAAGTAATAGAATGTCCTGTTTTTTTAAAGACAAGAGAAGATGAACTAAAAATAAAAACAAAGAAAAATATGAGTTTTTCGGAATGGATGTCATCAAGTAAAAAATGAGCGGATAATTTAGTGCCTATTTTTTAGTTCTTTATTTTAAGTAGTTGTAGGCTGTTTTAAATTTTCAAGTTGTTGTGTTTGAGCATTTATGTTATTAATTAATTTACTACCTTTTTGTTGTGCTTCTAATAGAGGGTCGCCAATTTTACTAACGACGGGTTCAACTTTATTTAATTTTTTTGTAATATTATCTAACATTTTGTTAGCAATATTAACAGCTCTCATACCTTTAGCACCAAGAGGAGCTAAAGCCGAATTAAGTCTTGCGACATTAACTACCTGTCCAATACCTGGTAATGTTCCAAGAGCACTCATACCACCCTTAACAAATGCGTCCCCGGATGCTTGTCCCATTTCACCAGCATATTGAACAATTTCATTACCTTGTTGCATTAAGGCAGGTTTAAATTCTTCTAATACAAATGTAGCAGTTTGCAAAAATTGTTTTGTTAGATCACTAAGAGTAGTATTAAATTCGTCAAAAGCTTGTTTAACCTCAGGATTTTCTAAAGCTTTATTTAAAACAATAATCATATTACCCATATTCGCCGCACTTTCAGGCAATCTTTTTTCAAAATCAGGGTCATCAACAATAATACCATATTTTTCCAATCCCTTTTTCACAAGCAAATTAGTAAAAACAGTAAATTTTATAAGAGTTTCTTTAAATATTGTGCTTGGCATAGTGCTATATAATCTATTGAATTCAATATCCATTTGATTTTTAATGCCCTGATCAAGAGAAGTGGCGAGACCTCTAATATCCCAATTTTTCATATTTTCACCAGCTTTACCAAATGTTTCTTTGGCTACATCTGTTTTAAGCAATTCATCCGTAACATTATTCATGAATCTTGCGCCATCAAATAATTTAGCACCACCTTTCATGTTTTATATTAATTGCTATTATTTTTTAGCCAATTTTGATACCCAATACTTTTTTTAATATTAAAAGACGATTGTAATAGGTCTTTTGCTATATGATAAGCTTTTTTCTCTCGTTCGGTCATTTGATCAATATACTTTTGAATATTCTCGATTTCCTTTTCTGGCATGATATATTAACTCATTATATCTATAAATAAAAATCAATTTTATATTATACATTTTTTGATATCATACATATAAGATTACTTTCTTTATAAACTTTACTTTTTGTAAATATATCTGTAAGTTGTGTTTCAATCTTATATCCGTGTTGTAATAAATAAGACAATAGTATATCAATATCATCGACACCAAGATATTCATTTTTATTATTAGGATTTAAGACTACATGAATACAATGTGGTGGTCTATCACAACAATATATATCTTGATATTTTGAATTCTTTTTCTTTGGCATAGTTTTAATTATATTTAAAAAATATTGGTCACAAGGTTTATTGTTAACAATGATTACCTTTTTATAACACTTATTGATAGAATCTAATAAAATGTAACTTTCAAGTTTATATACTGACATATAATAATATGTTTTATAAAAAAAATAAAAAACTATGGTGTAAATATATATGATTGGTGGCGATAAAATAGGAGAAGGTGCTTATGGTTGCATATATCATCCAGCACTAAATAAAGATGGTAGTGATTCAGAAGATACTAAGTATGTTAGTAAAATTCAAAAAAATAATAGATACGCCGAAAATGAGAAGAAACTTGGAGATATAGTATCAAAAATAGATGGATATATAAATCATTTTGCACCGATATTAGTAAAAAGCAATTTAAAAACTACGAAAATAAAGAAAGATGTTATAAAAAAGTGCGCCGTATTAAAAGAAGGTAAAAAAAATGATTCTTTGATCATTATGAAAATGGAATACATAAATGGAGATGATTTTATAGAATATTTAATAAAAAATAAAGGTTCTTTACATATTATTAAAAATTTGATATCAAGTTATACTCATTTATTAACATCGATAAAGTTATTAACAGATTCAAAAATAGTTCATTTTGACTTGAAAGGTGATAATATATTGTTTAATAAAGACAAAGAAATACCTATAATGATAGACTTTGGATTATCAATAAATATGAATGAATTAATCAATCAAAATATATCGGTGGAAAAACTAAGAAATTATTTTTACGTTTTTGGTCCTGATTATTATGTATGGCCTATAGAAGTTCATTACTTATGTTATATATTGAATGTTAATGAGAATCCCTCTGTGAATGATATAAAAGAAATATGTAATGAATACGTCAAAGAAAATATAGCATTATCGATGAATTTTTCTAATACATTTATACAATCGTACAAAGAAAAATGTCAAAAAGTATTAACAGATTTAAACAATTTATCATTTGGTGAGAAGATTAATAGCGTATTAAGTTTATGGTATACTTGGGATAATTATTCGTTATCAATTATTTACTTACTCTTTATTTATTATTTAAATATTAACGGTTATGTAAAAAATGATTTAATAATACGTTTTAGTGAAATTCTACTAACAAATATACATCCAGATGGACATAAAAGAATGAATGTAGTAAATACTAAATCGAAATTTACAGAATTTTTATATAATATGAATATTGAAAATGTAATGAAGTTCCAAGAAATAAAAGAAACGTTTGTGTTTAATAAAAATAATATAGAGAAAGCTTTAAAACAACAGAAAAAATTATTGAATAAGAAATCTAAATCAATAAGATATTAATTGTACAAAGAAAATTAATATCTTAATTAACGTCTGCGTCTTCTGCGGCTCTTTCTGCGACTTTTTTTACTTTTTCTGCTCTTTCTGCGGCTCTTTCTGCGACTTTTTTTACTTTTTCTGCTCTTTCTGCGTCTGCGGCGTCTGCCACCTTCTTGGGAGTCATTGTCATCATCAGCATCATCATTTCCTTCACTTTCTTCTGCTACAGCAGGTTCAGCACCACCTCTCATACTACGTCTTCTACGGCGTCTACGACGTCTGCCACCTTTTTGTTCATCATCCATACCTTCTTGTTGTTTTTCTACAACAGATTCAAACGATGCAGCATTAGAAGCTACACCACCACCACTTTTTTTATAACTTTTTTTTGCCAATTTCAAAACTTCTTTGAAAGACATACCGGCGTTCTGTGAACGCACAGATTTCACATGTGCAAGCCAAGGATTTGCCATTATAATATATATTTAGATTAAAATAAAATAAAATTGATTAAAGATTTCATGCTAATTATAATTAATATCTAAATCATGGTTAAAAACAAACACGGTGGAAACAGACATAAAAAAATGGCATCAAAAAATGCCAAACCTCAAACATTTAATAGAAAGGTTCGATTTGCTAAAAGCGAACAAGAAATATATGCGAAAGTCGAAAAAGTATATGGTGGAAACAGAGCACTTGTTACTTGTAATGACGGTCGCGAAAGATTAATGGAATGGGCAAGAAAGTTTGGTGGAAGAAACAAACGTGATAATTTTATAGGAGAAGGTTGTATTGTTTTGGTAGGGAAAAGAGAATGGCAATTAATGGATATTAAAAAAAAGGAGAAGGTTGATTTATTGGAAGTATATCAAGCAAGTGAAATAGATATTTTGAAGAAGAAGAATGTATGTAATAGTTTATTTGGAAAAGAAGAAGGTAAGTTAAAATTAGAAGATAATATCGAATTTACACATGAAGGTGCTAAGGATGAATATAGTTGGTCAAAAGTGGAAGATGAATCAACAATAGTTCCTGCTAAAGGTAAAACAGAAAATGTAAAATTAAAATTAGATGATGAAGAATTTGATTGGGATGAGATTTAATCTTCTAAATTAATACTATCCCATATGGCTTGTTGCAATTCATCATCATAGTCATTATCTAAATTTGTAGTTACATCATTAATCATACTATCAAAATGAGAATCTCTATAATTTCTTCTTATTTGTGTTTGTATCATATTTATAAGAAGTGATTCAAAATCCATATTTAAATAATGTTCTATGTTATTTAAACTTACATCACTAATATCATTACTACTAAGATCATTATTACTAAGGTCGTATTTTTTAATTTCCTTGTATTCTAATTCATGCCTACATACAGGACATTTGTAGTCTTCATCTTTTAACCATCTATTAATTGCCTCAGTATTAAAAATATGACCACAAGACAATTTCGAAATCTCTTCTCCTTCTTTGAAATCCATCATAGTAATTGGGCATTCTTTCTGTTCAATATCTTTATTATATATGATTTTTTCAATATTATTTATAGCTTTTTCAGTAGTTACTTTAATATAAGGATTCTTTTCTAATAATGTATTAGTTATTAAATTATCAAGAGTATTATCTGTAGTAGATAAAAAAGGATTAAAATTCATGGAAATATTTCTTCTTCTTGGTGGTAGAGGAAATATATTCATAAATTCATTATTAAAATTTAAGTCTAACATATTTGTTGATGCGTCCCAATTAAAATTGGCAAAATTTGTGCTTTCCATTAAATATAATAAATAAATTATATTTAATTTATTAAACAAATAAGTTTCTAAAATCATCTAATACACTATATCTTTCAGTTTCCAGTAAATTAATTAACATATCAAAAGGTTTTACTTTTTTCAATTCCTCAAATCCCTTTTCACACAACACATTCAACAATAATGGACTGAATCCAGATAACATAGTAATATTATTTTCAGTAGTTTGTGTTGGAAATCCATGTGTAGATCTCAAGTTCCAAAACAAAACATTTGGTGGATTAAATGGCCTACCAGAAATATTTAACCCTTTTTCATGAAACAGTCGTTTTATATTTTCATAAAGACTTGTTGAATTGTATCCTTTTTCTATTGCTGAATTTATTTGCATATCAGACAAAATTACCAATGTTAAATTTTCCACTTGTTCATGAGATAGATTAGATGTTTCAATTGCACGTAGAATAAGATTAAACGCCTTATATATATTTGTAGTCATTCCCCAAGGTGATTTTCTAACTTTACTAACTTTATCACAAAATGTTTTTTCTTCATCAAGCGTTACCCAAGTTGGTTCGCTCGTAAATGTCAATATTCTATTACGAAATGCCGGTGAAGTTTTTTCTGATATTCTAATACCCAATCCAATCGCATTATATAAAGGTTGACAGTTATCACTTTCCATAGAACCCGATGTATCAACAAGAGGAATCATATTGTTTAAAGCGAAATTTTGTTGCGAATTGTTTAACCATTGTGAGTTAATTGTTTCTTTCAACAATTGTGCTTCTTCACCTTCAATATCACCGTATTTAATGGCATCCTTTACAAAATCGTAAATACTACATCGTTTCCCTTTAATTGTTTCATTATTCTCTTTTTTCTTATTAATATATTCAGTGAAATTATCGCGACATTTAATTCGGTCATCATTTGTACTTCTTTCTACAATTTTACCACTTACAATTTTTTGATTAAACAAAGCTTTCTTTTGCTTGGAGAAAGTAATACTTGTAACTTTATTTGGGTCGATTTCTCTCCATTTACTGTTACATTGTTTAATTTGTGTGGTATCAAGTGCTTTATTCAAAGTCGAACAGATTAGTCTATATTCGCGTTTTGCTTTAGTGTCTGCCCTTTTCAACGCACCATCACGTTTCGAAGAGTTGGCTGTGTTATAATACCTATTAAACATATTTTTAACCAAAAGATTGTGTAACCAACCAAACTTTTTTGATTTTTCTCTTGGAATCCATTTTGCCAATAAACTAATATTTTTGCCTGATTGTGTCACGTAGTTATCCCAATCTTGTTTCAAATGATAATTTGTTAATTCAACTAACCAATTAATAAATGTATTATTAGTTAAATCGTCTTTTAATTGAAGACGAGTTTTGATATATAAACAAAGATATTTTACATCTTTCCAAGAACCAAATGGATCTTTATTATTATCATTCAACATAGCCGTTTCAAATATATAATATGCTAACTTAGCATCATATTTCCACCAACAAATCAATAACATATAAAACAAATCTCTTTCTCCTTTACCAACACAATCTCTCGTATGAAGCGTTAATTTTGCAAGTAACAATAAATTATCAATATTACCATGTGCATTTGTTAGTAAGGTATTGAAATTATATTCAAGGTCTTTAATTCTTGAAAAATCTTTCGTTCTAACTAATTGAAAATATAGTTGTGAAAATAATGTTTCAAAACCATTAACTGACCATTTATATTCAAAATGGTTATTTTCACCAACTTGTTTTGCTGCCATTGCTGAACTTAAACTACTCATATTTAATATAAGTAATATCCTATATTTAAATCAATTTTATAAATAATTAATGGGTTTTTTTAGTTTTATTATGTTTTCTTTTGTTTCTTAATATTTTCTTTGTACATGAAAATTTTTTTTTGTTTTTTTCAACATAAATAATATATAAACAATTTAAATCTTGAAATAATGAAATGCTATCTTTCCATTCAATATCTTTTATACACGTTTTTTCAAAAAAATCATATTTACTTGGATTTTTCAGATAAAATGAAACATCTTTTGGAGAAAGGTCAATATTATATTTGTGAATAGATGATAATGAATATTTATGTTTTTTGAAAATTTTATTAGATTTTAATAGGTATATCAATTTTTCTTTGGTGATTTTTTGATTATCCAATAAAAAAATATCTTTTTTAATGTGTTGAATTTCATTATTATTGATGTATATGCAATAAATTCTTACGTGTTCATTTTTTTCATAATAAAAATCGTTATATAAATTATCTTCTTCTTCTATTTTTTTTATCCAATCGTCCTCTTCATATTCTAATTCAATATCTGTCATTAATATAATAAATTAAAAAAGTTATATAATTTTAACTTATTAAACTAAGTCTGTGTTAGGCGATAACGGGTCATGATCATATTCTTCTTCTTCTTCTTCGCTTTCTGTATAATATTGATATTGTTGAGCCATAGCTAAAGTTAATGCTATGTCATCATCGTCACGCAACGAATCCCAATCCTCCTTATCCTCCTTTTTATTTATAACTTTCAGTTTTTCTTGTTTCATTTCCTTTTTTCTTTCTTTTTGACTCATTTTTTTAGATTGAAATTGTGGTGTAAAAGCAACCTCACCTGTTCCTACTTGAGTAAATTTACCAATTTGGTTAGGTGGTTTTACTTTATTATTTGAAAGGTCTCTATTATGATTTCGTCTATTATTTCTTTTATCGAAAGTCCTTCTTTTAAATGTATTAGAACTAAAACGATTGCTCGTTGATTTATCTGAAGATAATGAATCGAATCTACTATTTCTTTTCTTTGGTCTTGTTTGAAATCGATTCATGGTATTTTGATTATTTTTTAAGCTTGCGAATCTGTCAGTCATGATATTTACTTTTATTTTATAATTTATTTTTAATCAATTTTATAAATAATATAAAGAATAAATGTCAATCTATATTGTCTCTTCTCAGCAACATTATATTTTCTTTATTAATTGATTAAGTCTATAGTATAGATTTTGTAAGAGGCAGAATATAAAATTGAATACTTAATATTCATGATTTATCATTTAACTATGAATATTAATGATAACATATCACTATGTATTCCAAAAGTGCACAAAAAATATGACTATAAAAGAATATTTCAAATAATTAATAAGTATAAAATAGGAAAAATTGAAACTATCGATATTATTCCTTATCATAGAGAAAGTCACTTTAATAAGGTTGTCATACATTTTACTTTCTGGAATAAAACAAAAAAAAATTTAAAAATTAATACACACTTAATCAACGGTGGTAATATTAAAATATTGTATGATGAACCGTGGTTCTGGAAATGTTATAAATATATTAATGACAAATGATGGTTGCGTTATTTATAATGTAATGTTCCGTAATAGGTTTTACATTTATATAACCGTTTCTCATATCATAATGAAATGATGACATACTTATATTGTCATTGATAGTCTTTGGCGTTAGAACATTATTATTAGTATAAAATTTCATTCTTTCGATGGTTTTCTTTGATGTGGGTGTGTTATCTCCCATTTTTAGTAGATAATATAATACTTTTTTCTTTTTACCCTTTTCTTTTTTAACACCGTGAACCTTTTCCATATGTCTATCAAGATGAATTTTTTGAGCAAAACCCCTTTTACAACCTTCATGACGACATTGGAAAGGGCGTTCTTCTTCTGGCGTATGTTTTGCCAATATATGATGTTTTAATGTTATTTTTGGACCGGTTGTTGTATAATTACAATGCGGACACATATGAATAACATTTTTTGTTTTTTTGTTTTTTCTGTAATATTTTGCGCTTTCACACATTATTATTTACTTGGTGTTCTTTACTTTTAAAAGAAAAAAGCTATCTCCTGTCTTCCCTGTGTTGATGAACACAGTTTTCATTTTTATACAAATTAAGCGAATGTGTCAGCGATTTGCGGGTCATAACCATCGCCACTATTTGTGACAATCATCTCACGACCGCTCTTTGGACTGCTCTCGTTTAGCCTTGCGCGTATTGGGTCATCGTTCTCCATCATAATCTTCTGTTGAGCTTGATTATCCCTTTTACGCTTAAGAAGGTCATCATCAACTGGCACTTTCTTAAGATTCGTCACACCACTTGGAAAATAGTTGACATCCTCTTTGGCTGGTCTCTCCACATAGCTAATGCCAACGTGCCAAAACCACGGTTTGCCATTTTCATAGCGCAAATGAATCTGCTCACCGCGTTGTAGCTGATCCAAAATCTGTGCTGTTCTCACACTCCAGTTCCAGGACCCCTTGCGAAAATGAACAAACGCTTTCTTGTGATCACCGTAGTGAATCACATCAACGCGTTCGACAAATCCCCAATTCTGCTTAATGAATACACCCTTCACGCGACGATGACCGATGTTATTAAACATACGAGGAATACACAGCGAAATGCCGTTCTCCACTTGACTGTTCTTCGCAAAATGCTCATTTTTTTCAACAAAACGCTGAGTCATTTTCTTATCTGATTGTTTGGTAGTAATAGTTTGGGTTACGATTGCGGACATGTTAAACTGTAGAAGGCTGTAAGTTGAATAAATAACATAAGTGTTTTTAATTCAATTTTTCATGGTTATGTTCAAGGAATATTTACCTTGAACTCGAAATATAAAGATAATTAATTATTTATATTAATATATACCGATGTCAATATACAAAAATAAATTTTTAGAAATAAAAAAAAAGACTAATCATTATGTCTTAGTCTTCAAGGAAACAGAACACAATATTATTAATTTCATAGAAAAAACTTGTTCGATCATTGATTACAGTAATAAAAAAGGAACAAAGAATATTGAAATAACTTTCCACGCAAAATCCGTTGAAACATTATCAAGTCTTTTAAAAACAAAGAAAAATAAACTTTCTTATCGACACGCTCAAAATATTTTTTTTAATTTTTCAAAACAACTCCATGCTTTAGAAAAACAACAAAACGGTATTGTAAGCCTTGATATTAATGACTTTATTGTTATCAATCCAGAAGAAGGTAGATTTAGATATAATAGTCAAATTATATTTATTAATATAGGAAAAATATTGCCATTGAATAATGATTACCTTATATTAAAAAAACCAGGTGAAATAGCAAATATTAAAAGTTCAAAATTTATATCACCTGAAATTATGAATATTAATGAAATACCAGCAAAAATACACAAAAATACAATATATTATTCTATCGGTAAGTTATTGACATTTTCTTTGAATAGAGATGTTGAATTAAAAGAAAAAAAAGATTATGAATTAGCTTTAGAATCTATTGGCGAAAGTAAATTATATTATGGAATAATGAGATGTATTGAAAATAATCCGCACGAACGATATTATTTATATATTTAATTAATATATAATGTCTGCTTACATAATGGCAAAAAAAGCAAAAATGAAGAAGAAAGAAAGAGAAATGAACGCTGTTAACCCATTTTATTTAAATATGACCCATACCGGTCGTTTAATTACACCTTGCAATGAAAATACACCCACACCTGCCCCACAAATATGTTACGGTCAATATTTAAAAAAAAGAGTTCGTGAATATGTTGACTCTAACGTTAATGTTACACATAAAAGAATGCCTGACTTTACATCGGCACAATATACCGCAAATAAAACATCCAGAGCAATACAAGACCAAGAATGTTGTCCAACTGTAACTACAAATTGTTATAACAATTGTCAAGGCGACATGAAAGGATTGCCTACTATTACAAAAGATTTAGGATATAAACCAGCTTCATGGCATATAGCTAAAAAGAAAGCCGACCGCGTTTGTATGTGTAATCCTGGTGTTGGTAAAAATCAATATGAATCTAAAATATATGGTAATCGCCCTTATAAATGTCAATAATTAAACTCCATAATGATGATAAATATATTTATCACAAACTCTACTAAACTTATATAGAGTGTCTTTTTCTTTGTACAATTTATTTTTACATTGTGGACAACAATATACAAAAAATTTATATTTTTTATTATTAATTGATATCATTTTATAATAATATGTTTTACTCGTTATTGAATAACAATTAAAACACGCTTGTAACCAACCTTCTTTTGGTAAATGTGACTTTTTAAAGATATCTATTTCATTTACTTCTGTCATACATTAATATATAATAATTTAGTAATATTTTATACTATACGCAATATATAACATGGCTTTTAATTATGATAATCTTGGTGAGTTAGGACGAATGTTAAGAAAAATGCACGAACATCCTCCAGGAACAGAAGATATTGGATATATTGAATATGAGCCTGTAACACATGAAGAAGGTAAAATAAATATGGCAAAAGGGGGTGGAAGGCCCAAAAAATGGGCAGTTTTAAAATTTTGGACACAAGAAGATAGAAAGAAACCTAACAAAAGAAAAATAGAAGATAAAATAAAAGAATTAATGAAAAAGGAGGAAGAAGAAGACTCATCCGAATATAACTATTTTAAGGATTTAGTTAAGAAAGAAAAAACTGCGAAGAAATGGGAGAAACTGAAGAAGCTAAGAAGGAAGATTAGAAAACCACAAAGTAAAAAGAAAAAAGGAGGAAAAAAAAGAAAACGTACAAAGAAAAAGCGTAGAAAACGTCGTTGATTATATTAATTTATCACTAATTAATATAATGAGTTTTGTGGAAAAATATACAATAACATTGCCCGATAATAAATTAGAGTATTATAAAAAATGGAAAGATAATCAAGTTTTTAAAAATATTCATGTGGCTTTCAAGTTAGAAGATGATCAACTTAAACAAGTTTCTGGAGGCAATCCATTAGATAAATATGATGAGGAATATATAAATACGGTAATCGGTGTAGGTGGATATCTTGACCAATTACACAAAGAAGGGATATATCATGGAGACATAATTACAGGAGTATTTAATAAAGAAACACAACAATATGATGATTTAAAAATAAATGTAGGTAACATTTTGAAAGATAATGAGGACGAAATAAAATTAATAGATTTTGGACCAATAGATGAAAATGAAAAAAGATCACACGATGAG
>Ga0163109_10002386_pt1 | contig 14706 bp, 2 predicted proteins | sample CRUFie1St13metaG_FD_108704 | JGI IMG/M metagenome (GOLD analysis project Ga0163109, IMG submission 108704) | Marine microbial communities from the Costa Rica Dome - CRUD Field 142mm St13 metaG | ecosystem: Environmental > Aquatic > Marine > Oceanic > Photic zone | place: Costa Rica: the Eastern... | reverse complement strand
CAGGAAAAAGTGTTTTAACATTGAAAGAAGATTTGATCACCTCTGGATCAAGTAGATCTGGTAGAAGTTATACACCTCCTTCAAGTTACACTAGCAGCACGAAATTTACTCGATAAGAAATGTCAGATAGTAAAGTAAAAATCTCCAATATTCTGGAAAGTCAACTTCCAGAATTTATTCTAGATGAAAATCCACTCTTCAAAGAGTTTTTGGAGCAATACTATCTGTCTCAGGAACATGAGTACGGAACAACTTATCTTGCTGAAAATATTGCAAACTTAAAAAATATTGACAGCTATGTAAATCTTAAATTTACTGCAACTACACCAAAATTAACCAAATTTGTTGAAAACCTTGATGATACTATTGAAGTAGACAATCATTTAGGATTTTTGCCCAAAAATGGACTTGTAAAGATAGGAAATGAGATTTTTACATATACTGGCAAAACATCTTATGCTCAAAAAGTCACTCAGTTTAATGCTACTGAGAATACTATTAAATTGTCATCTACTGTTGGTCTAAAATCATTTAGAGCACAAAGTATTATTTTTACCACTTCATTTTCAAATATTGTTGCCGGTAAAACTTATTTTGTTACTGAAGTCAAAGATTCAAATACAATTACAATCTCTGATGATCCTGTTACTCTTGACGATGTATTTGATCTTGCTGGAGCTGATGTTTCAACTCCAGGTAGGCAGCAAGCACTAGATCGATATTTGTCAGGTGCTGCATTATTGGAAGGAGATAAGGAAATTTTTCCACTTCTCAAAGAAGGTAAATTTGATCCTGCAGATCTTCCTGCTGCCACTAATTTTGCCTTTACCGGGTGCATCAGAGGTTTTTCTGGTATTGATAGTGTGAGTGATGGTGAGTTTTTAAACTTTAATGTCAGTCAATCTTCATCTCATAATGTTGGAACACCTCTTACCAACCTTGGATTAGTATTCTTAGCAGAATTTTTTAAGAAATTTAAGAAAATTTTCTTACCAGGAATTGAAAATAGAGAATTCCAATCAGTTAACATTGATAATATTCTTTCAAGAGCAAGGGACTTCTATAGTTCAAAGGGAACTGACACTTCTTTGAAAATTTTATTCTCTGTTCTTTTTGGAAAGAGAGTTGAAATCATAAAACCATTTGATAATACAATTCAAGCATCATCTGCCAATTTTTCATTCTCAGATTCTATAGTTGTAGAAACTATCAGCGGAGATACTTCAAAATTAGGAGAAACAACTGTATTGCAGGGATCGGTTGATAATCCAACTGCAAAGGGTGTTGTTTCAAGAGTTGAGCGTATATTTGTAGATGGGAAAAATTTCCATAGATTATTTTTCCCCAAAAATACCATTGATAAAAAATTTGATGTTAGTAAAAAAACAAAAGTTTTAGGAGTAGGTATTACAAATAAAACTTTAACTGTAGATTCAACTATTGGATTCCCAGAGAAAGGTTCATTTTTAAATCCAGAAAATAATGGTTTAGCAGAAGTTACTTACGATGGTAAAAGTGCTAATCAATTCTTTAATTGTGTAGGGTTGTCTGATGATCTTGTAGAAAATGATCCCATTATTGATGGAAATTATATTTTTGGTTATGAAAACAATGAAATTGATAAACTTGTTACGATGCGAGTTGTTGGCACTATCGTAGGAGTTTCAGATAACAAAGATACCACTAGTCAGTTTAGAAAGGGAGATGAACTGACTGTAAAGCATCTTGGGGATAAAATAAAAGAATCAGATATTAAATTTAATAGGTGGTTCTACAATAATGTAGTAATTACAAAAATTTCACGAGTTTCAGGCGGACTAAACATTGAAACTCCAGTTGATCACTATTTGAATAAAGGGGATATAATAGATGTTTTATTAGAAAGTGATAAAAGTCTTGTAGGAAAATATGAAGTTGATGAAGTTCCTAATAGAAGAAATGTTGCAATTGTTGCTCTAGGTTCTAGTCCAAATCTCCAATTAAATACAAATTATTTTATCAAGAAAAAACTTGATTTTGTAAATACAAATCTCAATAAAGAAGGAATTTTATCAAATATCCAAAATACCTTTATTGATAAAGAAAAAAACACATACGTTGCATTTTCGGGACTTCCTGGTTACGATAGCATAACAACTACGGATAGATCTAAAACATTTACTGATACCAATATAGATCAAAGTGCAAATACAATTAATATTATTAATCACGGTTTTAAAACTGGTGAAAAGGTATATTATCAGGTAACTTCTGGAACTTCTGGAATTAAAGAAGGAAATTATTTTGTTTATACAATTGATGATAATAACATCAAATTGTCTTTCAGTAGTGTTTCTGTTGATGAGGGAATCTATGTTAATCTTACAGATATTGGGGTTGCTAGTCAACATAAACTAACTCCAAGTTCTTTGTTTGGAACAAGTTTAATTAATCAAAATAATTTTAAGAGAATTTATAAAACACCAAAACCAGCAACAGAACATAAAGATATTGTTGGACCAATTGGTGTCGCTTTAAATGGTGTCGAGTTACATTCACCAATTTCGGAAGATTCAATTTTTTATGGTCAAATTGATACTGTCAATATTTTAAATTCCGGATCTAATTATGATATTGTAAATTCACCAGAAATTGGAATTGCAAATACTGATGGAAGTAGTGGTGCCAGTTTTGTAGGTCAATTTACTGGAAAGGTTGAGGATATTATTGTCACTGCTCCTGGATTTAATTTTAAAAATACTCCCACCGTAAAAATTACTGGAGGAAATGGAACAGAGGCGATTGCTGAAGCAAGAATGAGAGGATTTACTTACTCTGAGACTTTCGTCGATTCTGCAAGAGGCAATCAAAATTCAGATACAATTTCCATAACAGATCATAGATTCTTAGATGGAGAAGAAATTACATACACTTCCACAGGAAATCCTATTGGAATTGGAAGCACTAATGTTGGATTTGGTACAGATAAACTAACTTCTGGTTCAACATATTTCATTGCAAAAATTAATGATTCAGAGATTTCACTTGCTGTTACAAAAGAGAGGGCATTAAGTAAAACAAATTTAATTGATATGAATGCTTTTGGTAATGGAGTTCATAAATTTACATCAAGAATACCAAGAAAAATTATTGATACAATTAATATTGTAAAATCAACTGATGACTTCTCTAATAAGAAAGTAATTGTTGATGGTGTATCATGGCCACCAGCAGATCAAAAAAATCTTTATAGTTCTTTTGTTGGTGTTAATACTGAAAATAATTACATTTACGCAAGAAATCATAATTTTAACACTGGTGATAATGTAGAGTATTCATTTGATGGAACTACTATTGCTGGACTATCAACAACATTAAATTACAAGGTAACTGTCTTAGATAAAGATAGATTTGTTTTAAGTGAAGCAGGAACACCAAACGCTATCAGTAGTGTTAACTTTAACAATGAAGACTATGTAAACCTTGCCAGTGTAGGTGTAGGTACACATACATTTAAATATCCGGAGATTGCCGTTACAATTAATGGTATTGTTTCTACGGGTGATACTAGTGTAATTCCTTCATATTACAATGCTATTGGTACTCCTGTTGTTCGTGGAAGTCTACAGAATGTATTCATCAGGAATGGTGGTGTTGGATATGGTGTATCTGATATACTTAATTATCGTAGAGATATTGATATTAAAGTTCAAACAGGCAAAAATGGAGCTATTCAAGTTATTATTGAAAATGGCAGAATCACTTCAGCATTTGTTAGAAATTCAGGTTCAGGATATACATCTCCACCATCAATTAATGTTGTTGGAACGGGCACATTAGCAAAACTGACTGCTACCATTGTAGATGGTGCAATAACAGGAGTTACTGTTGTTAATGGTGGTAGTGGATATGATGATACTACAAGAGTTGAAGTAATTCCAACAGGTGAAAATGCAAAATTAAATGTAGAAGTTCATGAGTGGAAATTGAACAATGTTGAAAGATATAGACAAGCACTTCAATTAGATCAGGATCAAGTTCTAAAAAAAGACAGACTCAATAGAGAATTAGTTCAAATTAGATCTGCAGTTACTGATAAAAAATCTAAGTTAGTTGCTTTCTATCCCGGAGCATTTTATCGTCAAATATTAAATGACAATGTTGATACCGATGGAAATGAAATTATCACAGGTTTTTCGCATTCTCCAATAATTGGATGGGCATATGATGGTAATCCAATCTATGGTCCATATGGAAATGCAAATGCAATCTTTGAAGGTGCGGCTACTGGTGGAGTTAAAAAAATATTATCAAGTTATGAAATTGATGCGGAAACTTCAAATTTACTAAGACCACCTGGGTTTATTGATGGAACTTTTTCACAAGATTACATTTATAAAGCAACTGGTGATCTTGATGAGTATAATGGAAGATTCTGTATAACTCCAGAGTTTCCCAATGGAACATATTCATATTTTTCAACACTAGATCTTGCTGGTAATCTTGTATATCCATATATCACAAAGGCACATTATAATCAGAGTGATGCGTTCAACTATGATAGTTCCATTAATCAAAGAGATTCGGTTTTAAATAATGGTTCTTTTAAAAGAAACGTAACTCATCTTGGAATCAATGATCAATTTAGAGAATATCCATTTATCTCTAATACTATGTTGAGGAGATCAAAAATTGAAGTAAATGCAGTCAAATCTTCAAGGATAGATTCTATTGATGTGATTAATTCTGGTATTGATTACAAAGTTGGAGAACAAATTAATTTAAATGATTCATCAATTGATGCAGAAATTGGTGAAGTTTTGGGAAAGAGTATCGTTTCTATTGCAACTACTGAAACTATACTTAAGGATACTATTTTTAGTGTAAAGGGTAATGTGGTAACTGGTGTTACCACCACTCCACATGGTTTCGTTAGTGGAGATACTATTGAAATTTCTGGTATTGGTTCTGCAACTTATAAAAATATTGAAGGATTCCCCGTCATTGGAGTAGGAACAGTTTTAACTGACATGAAGGTTGCTGTTGCTGCTACTTCTACAACAGGTATTACTACCGTAATTTCGCTAAGTGCCTCTACATTTACAGAAAAATTTGTAGAAGATGATATTATTAAGGTTGGCGATGAATTGATGAAAATTATCAGTGTTGATAATGTCAACAACAAATATAGAGTTACAAGAGTTATCAACAATAGCACTGCTAGTACACACAATGTAGGAGATTTGGTAGTTAAACAACCTGTAACCTTTACCTTCCTTATGGATAAAAAGGTACAAAATAAAAATTTAGAACTTCCATATAAACAAAACTTTGAAGTTTCTGCTGTTGGCATAGGTTCAACAAATACTTCTATCGTTGTTGGATTTGCTGGAGATAAAAGTATTACTGTTACAATTCCCCCTAGAGCAATTTTTATAAAAAATCATCAATTTAAAACTGGTGATAAATTAAAACTTGTTTCTATAGGAGGAACAATTTTTGCTTCTACAGATGATACATTGGCAAATCCTTTTGATGTTTCTACATCTACACTTGATCTCTTTGCGGTAAGAGTAGCAAATGATTTTATTGGAATTGCAACTTCTAAGAAGTTTGTTGGTATCAGTTCCACTCTCTTCTTCACTGGTGGTAGTGTAGGAAAAAATCATACATTATCACAAATAAAAGATAATATTACTGGTATTGTTAGAAAAGTATCTGCTAGAGTTGCTGTATCAACCGCACATGGATTAAAAGAAAAAGATGAAGTTAGATTGCATATAACTCCTAACAAAGTTCAACAGGTTGTACTTAAGTACAACCCAATTGTAAAGAAACTGGTTGCTAACCCTAAGACTTTTGTTCCTGCTGGAATTACAACTGTAACTACATCAAATATTGAATCCGTACAACATGGATTGAAAACTGGTGATCTTGTCGTTTATACAAATGCTGTTGGTGTTGCAACACCTCTTCAAGATAATAGGGAGTATTATGCAATTAGAATTGACGAAGATACTTTTAGACTTGCAGAATCTAAAACTGATGCACTAGCATTCCCATTCCAAAATCTTACCATAACTGAGCAAGGACATGGGACTCATGAAGTTGTAAAGGTAAATCCACAGTTAGATATCATAAATGGTGGAAGATTTGCGTTGAAAACTGGTGATACAAGTCTTAATGGATTTGATATCAATTTCTATGAAGATAGAGACTTCCAATCTAGATACGAATCCACTTTGATTAAGAGAGATGGAGTAGCTGGTGATGGTAATCCCACTACACAAATTATAGTTGATATTGAAGGTCTTCCATCTAGTCTGTATTATAAACTTGAAGGTGATGATACCAAATTTACAGATACATATCCAACATCTGTGGACAAATCTGTAGAAAATTATTCTAATATTCGCATAGTAGATTCCAAATTCAATCAAAATTATACACTTACGTCAGTCGGTTCCACAGTCTTTGACTTTACTCTAGTTGGATCTGCTGAAACAACCTCATATTCTCCTACAGAATATAGTAAGGGATTCTATTCTACTAGTTCTTCAACCACATCTGGTGGAATTCATTCAGTTAAAATTGTAAATGGTGGTATTAATGTTGAAGATCTTCCAGCAATTACATCCGTAGGAACTACTACAGGAATTGGTGCAAAATTTGAAATAAAAAATACTGAAATTGGTGAAATTATAGATGGAGCAATTATTGATGCCGGTGTTGAATTTACAGAAGATAATACTCTCAAACCAGAGGCAGATAGTTCTCTTGTTTTAAAACTTGAAAATACCAGAACATTAGCAGCAGTTGGTATTATTACTAGTGGAAGTAATTATAATGTCCCCCCAACAGTAATTGCAGTTGGAAATAATAGCATTGTTACAAAAGTAACACTTGAAGGTAGTTCTGTTGGAAATGTTGAAGTTGTTTCTAGTGATAGTAATTTAGAAGAGGATCTTAGAATTATTGCAACTAATAATTCAAATGGAATTGGTATTGTTGGTGCAAATTCTGCATCTCGTGTTAATGAACTTCTCCTTAGAGCACCCCAGACTGGTGGTGGATTTGGAGCAGACTTCCCATTTGAAATTGGAGATCAAATTTTTGTTGAAAATGTTCAAATTACTAATCCAGAAGCAGCAGATGGATATAATTCAAGTGATTACGATTTCAAATTCTTTACAGTAACTGATCGTAATACTGCTGCCGGAACTGAGAGTATTAGTTATTCAATTGCTGGTTTAGGTAACACTGGCGGAACTTATGACATTTCACAGAATGCACAATTTGGTAGAGTAATAAAAGTAAGTGATTTAGCAACATTTAAACCAGAATTTAAATCCATAAGATATACAGAAGGTGAAAAAATTGTTGATGTTAATAATCAACAAAATAGCACAGATACATTTGGTATTGTATCCTCTAATGGATGGGATGAAGAATCTGGTATATTGAGACTCAATAAAGTTAATGGAAAGTTTTCTAAGGGAACAATTATTCGTGGTGTTGTAGGTAACTTTAAAGCAATTGTTGCTAAAGTAGATGAATTTGATTTCAATTTAGATGTTGGAAGTGTTTCATCAAGTCCTGGAATATGGAGAGATGATGTTGGTAAGTTAAATGATAGTCTTCAAAAACTGCATGATAATGATTACTATCAAAGATTCTCTTATAGTATTCGTGGTGAAGTTCAATTAGATAAATGGAAAGAGACAGTTGATAGTTTAAATCACACTGCTGGATATAAAAATTTCTCAGATCTACAAATCATTTCAGTACCAGTTGAAAAGGCAACAGTTTCAATCGGTGTTGGTGAGACTAATTTTAATGCTATTATTAATAGTTCATCATCAGTGCATTCAAGACTGAGTTATGATCTTGCAAGTGAGGATACAGATTCAGCAAATCTTTCAAAACTTATCAAATTTGATTCTAAAGTAATCACTGATTACAATGAATCTAGAACTAATAAAGTTTTATTAATAGACGATATTAGTCCTCAATTCAATGGTGCTGTAAATAGTGCCGGTCAACTTGTTGGTTTAACTACTTTTACTATACTCAATCAAGGTAATAGTCTTTTACATCATGTTATTAATCCAGAAACTGATATTGATACCACAAATAATGTAATTTCAATTACAGATCACAATTTCAATACAGGTGAAGAACTTACATATGATCCAACTAATGCTGGTATTAATACCGGATCATCTATTACCATTAGTTCTATTAATGTTCCTGGTATTGGAGCTACTACTATTCTTCCAGAAAGGGTATTTGCAATTAACAACAACTTGAATGGTATAAAACTTGCTGTTAGCAGAGCAGATGCTCTTGCAGGAACCTCTGTAACATTTACCAATGTTGCTGGAATTGGTTCAACTCAATCTTTTTCAACAGAAGGTGATCTTGCAACTAGCAGGAGTATTATTACGATTGATAATATCATTCAAAGTCCTATTGCAAGAAAACCAGTGGGAGTTGCTATTACCATGACAGAATCTGTTGGAATTGGTTCAACTCAAATTACAGTAAGTGATATATCAAAAATTCAAGGCAAATCTCTACTTCGATTTGGAAATGGAGAAATTGTTAAAGTTGATCTGGTAGGAGCAAACAAGGTTCTTAATGTTCAACGTGGAGCAATGGGAACCATTGCTGCTGCATATACTGTTGGAACCGCTAGTAGCGTTGTTTCAGGCGATTATAGGATAAAGCAGGGCAAGATTTACTTTAGTGATGCACCATATGGTCCCACAGGAGTTGCTGGCATAACAACTACATCATCCTTTACCGGAAGAATTTTCTATAGACAATCGTATGTTGAAAATATAATTCTTGATGATATATCAGAGTCATTTGATGGTTCTACTGATCAATTCCCTCTTATCAGTAGTGGTGTTGCAGTAACTGGTATTACTACTCACCATGGTGCCTTCTTGATCAACAATATCTTCCAAAAACCATTCCTTTCTCCAGTTGGTTCTATTTTAGTTGCTGATTATAGATTGAATAAAACTGATGATGGAGAGGATATTGATTTTACTGGAACAGCACTAATTAAAGATTTGCCTAAGGGTGGTATAATTAATGAGTTTATAGTTGGAGTCGGTAGTGGATATCAAGTTCCCACTCGTGCTATTGGTGCTGCATCGGTAAATGGTTCCGGTGTAATTACAGGAGTTACAGTTGGTGTTGGTAGTACTGGTCTCGTTTCCAGTGGTGCTGGTCATTTATTCCCACCAAATGTTTCAATTGCAGATACTATTGGTGGTGGAACTGGTGCTGCAATAACTGCAACTGTTGGCGCTGCCGGAACAATTACTGGATTTACTGTTGTGTCTGGAGGTACTGGATATAGTCAGTCAAATCCACCTTTGATAATCACCGATGAACCTGCACCATATAAAGATCTTACGTTAGTTGGTGGTAGTGGTTCTGGTGCAACAATAGATGTTGTTGTTGGAACTGGTGGCAGTGTAATTAACTTTAATATGGTAAATCGTGGTCTTGGTTATAAAGAAGGTGATGTTCTTACACTTCAAGGTCTTCCATTCAATCCAGCAGTTGGAGTAAGCACTGCTGATTTTACAGTCACTGTTAAAAATAAGTATCAGGACAAATTCTCTGGATGGGCATTTGGTGAACTTCTTGAATTAGATAATTTTAGTAACCAATTTAATGGTGCGAAGACTCAATTCCTTCTTACTAGAACAATAACGAGTAAAGAATTTTATAGTATTGTTGCCGAAAGAGGTTCCGATCTTGAACTTCAAAATAATTTGTTAATTTTCTTGAATGATGTTCTTCAACAACCAGGAAAAGATTATGAATTTAATGGTGGTACAAGACTTAAGTTTAAAGAAGCACCAAAAGCAGGTAGTAAATTTAGAATTTATTTCTACAGTGGTTCTTCTGCAGACTATAATGAAGTTGATATTGAGCAAACAATTAAACCTGGTGATAAATTAAGACTTCAAACTCAAAATGATTTTATTAGTCAAGAAAGAAGAATTATCTATCAATTGATCGCTGCTGATACTGTTGAAACTGAAACTTATACAGGTGTTGGTATTAGTACTGATGATTCATTCTTACGTCCCGTAGAATGGACTAAACAAACTACTGATGTCATTATTGATGGTCTTAAAATTTCCAAGGCAAGAAATTCCTTAGAACCATTATATTTCCCAACAACTAATGTTATTCAACCTGTTGGACCTACAGATACTGTAATATATGCCGAGGATGTTTGGGCATTTTCAAAAATTGATGATCTTGGACAATCAATAAACAATGTTAGAATAGTTGGACTTGGAACTACTGCAGTTGTTGAAAAAATTGTTTCTCCTACATATGAAGGTGACTTTGGAAAAGTTGTTGGTATTTCAACCAATAATACTGGTATTAACACAACATCACCAAGAATTATATTTGACTTTTTCCCAGATACAGATATCTTTACACAATCGAATGAACAAGGTAAAATTCAATTCACTGGTATTTCTACAGGAGATTACTTTGTAATTAGAAATAGTGTTATCGGTTCTGGTATTACTTCAATTGATGATCATGAAACTAAAATTGTTGGTGAAGGAACATCATTTGTAGACAATGTTTATCGTGCTGCTCAGGTTGTTTCCATTGCTGGAACAGATACAAAACGTGTATCTGCAAATGTTCTTTCTATAGCAGGAATTAATACCATCACAAATTTAGATACTGAAGATGCATTCTTTGGAACATTTAGTTGGGGCAAGATAAATATAGGAAGTAGAAGTGGAAAATCATTTACTTACCAAAGCAATGATCCACTTTCTGGTCTTAGTACTTCAGCGCACATTTCAAGAACCACCCAACTAAGAGCAGAATACTAAATTCAGTATAAATAATCAAAAAATCGGACAGACATGCCTGCCATAATCACTGACCAATTTAGAATTTTGAATGCGGAGACCTTTGCTAAGTCTGTGACTGGCATTGGAACAACTTCAAATGCTTACTACACTTTTTTAGCACATCCAGATCCAACTAACGCTAAACTTTCAAATTTAGAAGGATATGGAGATGCTAATTGGCCTGTAGATCCAAGAGATTCTTTTGAACAGGAAGATAGATACTCTGATTCAATACTTTTTTTGAAAAAAATTGGTGTTAATGATTTTGCAAGAGTTGTTCCAAGATATACTTGGTCTGCTGGCATAACATATGACATGTATAGGAATAACTATGATATTACTAATGAAGCACCGCAGACTAGTTCAAAAACTTTATATGACTCTCGTTTTTATGTCGTAAATTCAGAGTTTAAAGTTTACATTTGCCTTTTTAATGGTTCAAACCCAGATAATGTAAATGGTAAACCATCACAATCTGAACCAAACCATATAACTACTGATCCATTGAAACTCTCCGATGGATATGTATGGAAGTTTCTTTATGAAATTCAACCTGCAGATATTGTTAAATTTACAACAGATAATTTTATTCCACTGCCTTCAAATTGGGGAGATTCCAATACTGCAGTGGTAAAGAATGCTGCAGTTCGTGGAAGAATTGAAACAGTAGTTATAAAATCAAGGGGAGCAGGTTATGCTGATGGAACTACAACACATGATATTCTTGGTGACGGAGTTAATGGAAAAGTTTCCATCACTGTAACTAATGGAGAAGTACAAGATGTTGTTGTTTCGACCCCTGGTGAAAACTATACCAAAGGAATAATTAATTTTACTGGTGCTGGATCGGGCGCAACATTTGAAGTTATCATTCCACCAAAGGGAGGGCATGGAGCAGATATATATCGTGAATTAGGTTCACATAGAGTTATGGTTTACTCTAAGTATGATTCCTCTGCTGATTTTATATCTCAAAATAGTTTTTCAAGAATTGGTATTATAAAAAATCCAACTGAATTTGGAAGTTCAACTTCTGTCCTAAATATTCCTACTGCAACCACTCTTGGTGCATTGAAATTACAAGGTGGAGTTGGTGTTCAAACATCCAATACCATTTATCCAATAAATGCTAAAATTCAACAACAAGTCGGTACTGCGGGATCATTTGCTGTTGGTTATGTTGCATCATGGGATAGAAATACTGGAGTTTTGAGATATTATCAACCTGTTGGTTTGACTACTTTAAGTTCGGGTGATCCCAATAATGATTTCCGAAATTTTGATTTTGAAAGTAATGGAAACCCAATTACCACTATTCCTTCTACCGACTTATCAGGAATTGCATTATCTGTCGATATCGGTTTCTCAACTACTTCTAGTATAGCAAGTGGTGATAGAATAATTGATTTAGGACAAACTTTCATTACTGGCAAGGCAAATCCAGAGGTTGAAAAATATTCAGGTGATATCATTTACATTGATAATAGATCACCGATTAGTAGATCTGAATCACAAAAAGAAGAAGTAAAAATCGTAGTAGAGTTCTAAGAACATGACCCAAAACACCAATTTAAATGTCTCACCTTATTTTGACGATTTTGATGAAGATAAGAATTATAATAAGGTATTGTTCAAACCTGGATTTCCAGTACAATCTAGAGAACTAACTACGTTACAATCAATCTTACAAGGACAGATTGAGAAGTTTGGTCAGCACTTTTTCAAAGAAGGAGCAATGATTGTTCCTGGCGGAATAATCTATGATTCAACTTATTTTGCAGTTAAGATTGATCCTACGTTCTTAGACGTTCCTGTATCTGCATATACTAATTATCTTAAGGATAATAAAATTGAAATACAGGGTGAGATTTCTGGTGTTAAAGCAACTGTAGTTAATTGTCTTACGGCTGCAGAATCAATTGATAATGTGGATACAATTTATGTTAAATATACTTCTTCCGGAATCGATGGTATAACACCCAAATTTACAGATGGTGAAGATTTAATTACATTAGAAGAAATCAAATATTCTAATACTGCTATTTCTCCAAATAATCCATTTGCAAGAGTTGCTATATCTGAAGCAACCCCAATTGGTTCTGCTGCTTCGATAAGTGAGGGAATATTCTTTGTTAGAGGGTATTTTGTAAAAGTACCTGCGGATACTGTAATTTTAGATCAATATACAAATAGTCCTAGTTATAAAGTTGGACTTCAAATTTCAGAAGATATTATAACTGCTTCTTCTAAAAATCCTGATTTATTTGATAACGCTAAGGGTTTTTCAAACGAATCTGCTCCAGGTGCAGATAGACTAAAAATATCTGCAAAACTTGTCAAGAAATCACTAACAGATAACAATGATGTCAATTTTGTAGAATTGTTGCGTGTAGAGGAAGGTCTTGTTCAAAGGTTAGTTACTAAAACTGATTATAATATTTTTAAAGATGAACTTGCAAGAAGAACATATGATGAATCTGGTGATTACTATGTTAAGAGGTTTGCTGTAGATATTAGAGAAACTTTAAATGATAGACTTGGTAATAAGGGCATTTATGCACCAGGTCAATTAACTCAAAGAGGCAATACTCCTTCAGATGATTTGTTTACCCTTCAAATATCATCAGGTAAAGCATATGTAAAAGGATATGAGGTTGAAAAGATTGGATCAACTTCCCTTGATAATGATAAACCAAGAACTACAAAAAGAAAAGAAAATGTCAGTGTTCCAGTTAGAATTGGTAATTCAATTCAGGTAGAAAACCTCAGTGGCACACCAGTTTTTGGATACAGTGATTCATCAGTTGTACAATTAAGAAATGTTAGACTCGATAAAGATGGAACATTAAATGATAATGTTGCAGCAACTCTTATTGGTAATGCTAGAGTTTATGATTTTAGTAAAAAAAATATAGCAGGTATTGGGACAGAGAGATTTGATTTAAGACTTTATGATATTCAAACATTTACTACCATAACACTTGGACTTGGTGTTACTGCTGGCAATTCTGCGTTTGTTAAAGGTGTATTCAGTGGAGCAACTGGTCATCTTAAGGATGCAGTTTCAAATGCAACAACCCTTAATTTAATAGATGTGACAGGTGAATTTGCAATTAATGAACCAATTGAAATTAATGGAATTGTTGTGGGTAGAAATATCACATCAGTTAAAGATAATGATATTCGTGATATCAAGTCAATTGGTACAGCAAATTTTGCCTGCAACGTTGCAATGTTTGATGCTGCTCTTCTCGCAGACAATTCAGAATTCACTATTAGTGTAGCTTCTGCCGGTGATCCAACTGGTGTTACTACTGCAAAATCACCATCTGCTGGAAATTTTGAAAGTATTCCTATAAGGGTAAATGATCTTATTAAGTTTTCCATCTCAGGTCAATCACTGCCCACATTTAATAGAGTTAGTGCAGTTACTCCAAGTGAAATCGAGCTGGTTGGTATTCACACAGTAGCAGGTGTATGTGATGGTTCTACAGTAACCCCAACAAATTCTCCTAGTGGTCCTATTAAAATTAATGGTTTGCAGGTTCTTTCTGGTACTTTAGAAAGAGGAGACAGTCCAGGAAAAACAATTCCACTTCCCAATACAATTGTTTCTTCTATTAATCTTATTGATAGTAGTTATATTATACGAAAGCAACAATCTGTTAATGTTAGTGGAAATTCATTTAGTTTTCCTATAACTGATCTTGGTGATGATACTCTATTCTTAGAACCATATAATCAATTTAATTACTCTTTGATTTATAATAATGGTCATAAAGAAATTATTCTTGGGACTCAAGTTACAATTTCTAAT
>Ga0163109_10002384_pt1 | contig 14709 bp, 13 predicted proteins | sample CRUFie1St13metaG_FD_108704 | JGI IMG/M metagenome (GOLD analysis project Ga0163109, IMG submission 108704) | Marine microbial communities from the Costa Rica Dome - CRUD Field 142mm St13 metaG | ecosystem: Environmental > Aquatic > Marine > Oceanic > Photic zone | place: Costa Rica: the Eastern... | reverse complement strand
TATTAGAACCTGTCATTCTAATATCAAATAAGTATAACTTAGCGTGTGCTGCGTTTCCAATTATATCTAATCCTCTTGCTCTTGCAGTACCAATAACACTTCCACCACCACCTGTGGCACTATGTAAATTTAATGTTCTAAATGTATCAATATCTGGTAAACCATTTAATCCAGTTAAATTTAGTTTAACAAATGCACCCATTTGAACCTGAGTTGATGCAAAGTTAACATTGTTTGTTGCATCTAATCCTCTTGGTTTATCTACTTCAACATATTGTGTAGAAAAGTGTTCGTTTCTAAATCCTTTTACATAAGCAATTGCCGGTTCAACACCGATTGCTAATTTATCTGCACTTCCACCATTTCCAGATGTAAATAATCCACCATTTCCTGCTCCATCATCTAAATGCTCACGAATATTTAAGATAATTGGATCGACACTATAGTCACCAGATTCTTCAAATGTTCTTCTTGCTAATCTTCTTCCTAATTCTGTTGGACCAGTTTTATCACTTTCATCTATTTGTATTACCCCATCTTCAATTGTAGCTAAAGCAATGTAACTATCAGTTGACCTAGATGCGAGAGATAAAGGTTCTTTAACTAAAGAAGTAGCTATTTTATATCTGTCTGCACCTGGAGCTGCAAAGTTTGGAGTTCCAGTGGCATTATCATTTAAAGTAGTATCTAAAGCTGTTCCTGCTAAGGTTTCTGTAACCGTTAAACCAACAATATAGTTTGGTGTGTTTGAGTATTTGTCTAATATTAAAGAACCTGCTGGAACAAATATAAAATTACCAGCAATAAAGTAAACACCAGATTCAATGTTAATAACTGAACCTTGACCAGTAGGACTATCACTATTTGGTTTTAATTTACCACGTCTAACTAATCCTGATGTTGTATTTGTATCTGAAACAAATTCTTCTGCACCTGTAAATGTTTGTACAGTTTTATTTGCACCACCTGAACCAGTGTATACAATAAAAAGTGTATTAGGATCAGATCCTGCTGAAGCTTCGAATCCAATAACTTTTGCTGTAACTTGATTTCCACTATTTGTGGTACCAGTAATATTAGAACCTACAAATTCTGAAAGATATGTATCTGTTGGTGCTACATCGCCATTTGAATCTGTAAATGTAGATTCTATTTTAATAAAGTCATGTTCTAGGTTTAAACTAACTTTACCATCTACGACTCTTGAACCATCTTTAAAAGCATATCGACCATGGCGATCAATTTGTGCTTGAAGTGCAGTTTGTAGTTGTGTTAATTCTCTTGCTTGTACTGCAACACCTGGTTTAAATAAGATTCTTTGATAACCTTTGGTTTCATCGTAGTCATCAAAGTACGGTGATACATTATAATTTTTTACTTTTGTTGTTGCCATGTTTTCTACCTTCTAATAAATTAGAATTCAATAATTAATTTAATATCTTCAATCTGTGTTGCTGTTCTATTAATAGGTGTTCTATTTTCTAAGAAAAGTATTTTACCAGAATCTTTATTTACTTCTGGATTACCAACTGCACTTGAGCTTTCTAAAGCACCAGAACCGCCTAAACCACCTGTAATGGTTTCGCCGTTAGTAAAAGCTGTATATCCAGTTTTACTATTTTGTGCATAGTAAATATATCCATTTACTGTATCTATATCTACTACAAAAGCTTTTGCACCGGATGTTCCGCCTGTTATTACATCATCTACAGTAAAGTTAGCAACATCTCCTGTTGTAGCAAAATCTAAATATTTCATAGCTTTTAATGTTGCTGCTGTTGATACTGTTGTTGTTCCAAAGTTAGTAGGATCTTTAATAAGTGTAATTTGTCTAAAGTCATTACCAACTGTTAAGTCAGAACCTGCTCCACCTGCACCTGTTAATTGGGTATTAACTCCTATAAAGAATGCTCCTAGTTCAGATATAGGATCTATCCCATGTCCTGCACCAGGAGAAATTGTTGCGTTACCAGCTGCGTTTGAACCACCTCCACCAGTAATTGCAATGTTTGCAAAAGTATATCCTGAACCTTTTGCTGTAATATTAATTGCTGTGACTGAATTACCTACCACGGTTGCAGTTGCAGTTGCACCAGTTCCATCACCAGTAATAGTCACTGTTGGTGTTGAAGTATAACCTGTACCACCTGCGCTAACTTCTGCTCTCTCAATACCTCCCGCGTTCGCGTGGTCACGTGAAGCTTTTTGGTTTAGATATTGTGCGTAATCTCCTTCACTTAAAGCTGCTTCTGCTGCTGAATCGTTATTGAAATCAAGAGAAACAGTCTTAAGCGGCATATATGAATTTGTTAAGAATTTTTCTGAATCAGCTACCTGCATAGTGTACATATATTTCCAAGTATATCCATCTGCTTCTGCAGTTGGTACTGTTAATGTTTGTGTAGGCTGTACTGTAGAACCTGATGGTCCAGCTATAATACATTTGTAAGTTTTAAATTCTGCTGTAAGTATATAGAATTCTTTATCAAATATTGAACCATCGTTTGAATCCCAAGCTACATAACTTCTTCCTGAAGTCCATTGGTATCTTGGAACTACGTGAGATATATCTGTTGCGTTTACCCTTTGCAAAGCCATAAGATTAGCTCTTGCTTCTCCAAGATCGTCTAAGTGATCGTTTGGTGGGAATTCTGTCCCAATACTAGTTGAATCGGTTGTATCTGATATAGAACCTGACCAGACGTCTGATTTACCAATTCCAATATACATGCTATGGTTTGATACGTCTGCTTTAAAGTTCTCTACATTTAAAACCCTAAAATCTGATGTGACTATTGCCGTCATTTTTCATTTCCTCTTATATTACTTCTTCGTGGACAATACTGCCAACGTTATATCTATTTATACTAATTGAACCAACGTTTTGTAGTTGTGTTGATGCAATTTGCTCAATTCTATTGTTATTGTTATAAATTCTTTGTCTATCAAATGGTCCTTTTAAGTTAAAAGACCTATTTTCATCAAGTGTTTCACTATTATCTGGTTTATGATTAAAGTTAATTTTTAATATAGGCTCTAAATCCTTCGCTCTTTGTTCATTATTTACTTTACTCTCGATACGTATTACCGGATTAACTACATAACCACTTCCTATGTTTGTTATATTAGTACCAGTTATTTCCCCATCAGCATTTAAAGTTAAAGTTGCTGTAGCTCTTACGTTTGTAGCTAAAGGTGCACCTGTTAAATCTTGTGCAGTTGGTTCATCTATTACTAGTGTTGGTGCAACATCAAAGTTTTTATCTGCTAATGCACTTATATCTATAGCTGCTAATTTACCTACGTTTGGATTAGCTGCTACTGATGCTGCAATTTGTACGTATCCAGAACCTTGATTTGATATTGTGATATTATCTCCATCTAATTGACCGTTTGATGTAATACCAATTGTTGCTGCTGCGTTTGATCCATCACCATTAATAGTGATTGCTGGTGGACTTGAATATCCAAATCCTGGTTCTATAACTTCTAATTTTGTTAATTTACCGGCTGTTAATGTTGCTGCTAATGTTCCAGTTTGGTGTATTCTAGCATCTAAGGTTGGTAAAAAAGAAGATACAAAAGCTTGTACTAATACTGGAATATCTTCAATACCAATTGCACCAGGTTGTCTGATTGGCATTGCAGAATTTAATTTTCTCGATACCCCTGAAACTGCTGGTAATTGTTTTCTAAAAGCTTGTGTTCCAACATTGACTAAATCTAGTAATATTAATATTTCACCAAAGAATATAAATCCAGCCGGGTGTACTAACTTATCATAAACATCTTTCCAATCAGATACGTTTTTACCAGTCTTAATTAAATAACTAAATTTTTGGAATCTAAAACTATCTTGTAACTTTATTCTGTCAGATAGAAATCCTCTGTTATCTAAGTATCTGTTTTGGCTTGTATCATAATTACCTGAAGAAGGTATAAGAGTTTTGTCGTATGGTCTTTCCACAACAACATCTTCATTAAATAGTAATCTAAAAAATATTTCTATAGAATCTGAATTACCTCTTACTTTATAAAAGTCTAATATTTGTTTATAAAGATTTCTTTTATTAACAGTGACGTTTCTTGGAACTGATGATGCAATTTCTTTTTGCATTAACTCTAAATAATTTAAAGAGTTTTGGTCTATATCTAAAGCACCTTCTATCGAACTCATAACATTCGATGGTCCTGGCCCAACATATTTTTTTACGATTGTTGTAAGTGTACAAGTTAAATTATTAAATGCACTCATTCCAGATACAGTGTATGTTTTACCAGCTTCAGTTTGTAAGTTAGCTAAAGAACCCGGAAGTTCATTACCATTTGAAATTGTAACATTAATATCAGTTAAAGCAAAATTATTTGTTGTTCCATCTAAGTTTTGAATAACTAATGTAGAATTAGCCCCAGTAGGATCCACGAAAAATTCATCGTTATTATTCTCTGGGTCTGGTATTCTAAATTGTGCTTGTCCACCTATTATAACATCTGTAAATGTTTTTGTTTCTTGATAGATAAATTCATCTAAATTTAAAAATGTGTAGTAAGCTTTTAACAAGCTATCCAACATTGGAGCATCTTCTAATATATGTCCTGGAACAAGTTGAGAATACCGGATATCTTCTTTTGTTCTTCCTTTTGAAGAATTAGAAGATTCTATATATCCAGGTGAATTCTTTTCAGTATATCTTGGCATTATGATTTAAATCTAGATGTTGTTGAATAATTAATAGAACCTGTTGAACCACTAACTGCAATCGTGTCTATTTCTGGTGTAATTGTTACTTTTAAATCATTAATACTTAATAACTGATCTCTTTTTGGTGCTAAGTCTAATGAGTTAGGTATTAAAGTTATTTGGATAGAATCAGTAGTATCTGTTTGGAAATTATTTAATTTTACTTTTCCAGCTACAACATCAACCTCTCCAGCATTTGCAATTAAAGTTACATTTTCTCCTGCTACTTTTTTATAAACAATAACTTGTCTTTTTGTAGAACCACTAATTGGTTTATCCCCAAAGAAACAATCTTCATTGTTTATTTTAAAAGATGTAGAATTTAAAACAAATGATGCTGAATCCCCAGATTGAAAGAATGGTGAAGTAAATGTTAAATCAAAATTGTTTAAAGCATTGTTGACTGGGGTAATGTTTTGAAACATACGTGGTCTAACTGTACTGTTTAGAATAGCTGGATCAGAGTTATCTATTTTTCTTAATAGTTCTGAATGTCTAAATACTCCATCAAACTTATTTAAGTTATTAAAATTATAATCTTTAATTGTATCTCTTACAACTGTTTGTAAATCTGTAGAACTTCTATCTGTTAAGTTTGGGTTATATTTAAAGAATACATCTAATTCTAAAAATGTAAAGTTAGGATCTACAATCTCTGGTGTAATCGAAACTACATTTTTACCTTTTAATATTGTACCAGTTATTTCTGCTTTTTCAGCTGTTGTTAATGTATCTGCTAACAAAGGTTTGATTGCAATATAAGCCCTTCCATATTCTGGTGGGTCTTGGTCTTCACCACCCCAAGTTGATATAGAATCAATATTTGCAAAAGATTTTTTAATTATTGCTGCGTAATCATCTGCAGTCACCGCTCTGTTTTGTGAAGTAAATGTTAGTGGTGCATTGAATCGAATCGATTCCGATGTTTCTTCTTCAACACCACCTGCAGATAATGATTTAGTTTGAACTGTAATTGTAGAAAATCCACCGACATTATCTACCATACTAAATCCAGTTGTAGAGCCAACTGCTCCACCTGCTCCATTCGATTCTTTTCCTTTTGTTACAATATAATCTAAGGTGACAATATTATTGTTAACTGGTTTAAACCCTGTCACTCCATCACCAAAATATATTTCAAAGTATTCGTTTGAATTTTGTTGTAAGTAATATGTTTTAGTTTCTTCATTTACTGCAGAAAGACTTTCGAATTGTGTGTAAATATCAAAAGCTGAACTTTCTTCGTTTTCTTGTACACGAACACGCAATGTAGAAGTATCTGCATCGTCATCTGATAGTTGAAACTTTTGGTTTTCTATATCGTTATCAACTCTATATTTTATTTCTCGAAAAGATCCTTCACCTATAGTCACGTTCTCAAATGTAAATTCATTGCTTGAAATTGTTGCTGTGTGATTATCTAAAACCACGTATTGGAACTCTTCACCTCCAATTAAAGTCTTTAATTTTGTTCCTCTTGGTAATGTAAGAGTTGTGGGAATAGTTCCGCTTTCTGCGGAAACGTTTACGACTAAGTCAATAGTTGCTCTTGGAGATAAAATTGATCGAGGTATATAACCTAATAGTTTTGCTCTTGTAACAACATTACCTCTTATTTGTGCTGAATCTAAAAATGCTTCATTTAATGCAAAGTGTGCGTTCATAGCATTGTAATGTGTATTATATGCTAGCACATCTAGTAATACACTCATACCAGAACCATCGAAGTCGTAATCGTTAAACTCTGTTTGTTGTTTTAAAAATGCTTTTAGATTTTCTTTTATATCAGCAAAATCTAGTTCTGTGACTTTTAAATTTGTTGCCATTTTATCTTAACCTTCTTAATACTATTTCGACAGTATCATCATCGTCGAATTCTTTTATTCTAAACTTAACTAAGATTCTATAAGCATTTTGGTCTGCTAAATCTTTTATATCAATATCTTGGACTTCTATTCTTGGTTCATGATTAATTAAAACATTTAATATGTTTTCTCTTAATGCAATTTTTGTTAAAGCGTCTGCTGGTTCAAATAATAAACCTCTTAAGTTTGCACCAAGAAATGGTTGAAAAGGTCTTTCATTTGCATTAGTGACTAATAGATTTTTAACTGCATTCTTTATTGCATTATCATCTTTTAATACATTTAAATCTTTTCTGATTGGATGTATTCCTAATTTAAGGTCTAAATCTCTATGACCTTTTTTACGAGAAACAACTTTCGATTTTGAAAGATCCCCTGAAATACTTTTATCTGATTGTATTAATGTTGAAGCCATGTATCTATTTATACGCTATTACCATTAGTTTGCTACTGATGTTTCTTGAGTTCCTGGTATTGGTGATGAAGAACCACCTGTTCCCGGTACCTCTGTATGTGTATGTGTAGCAAGTGTTGGAGCATTACCAGCATCAGTTGATACATCACCAGTTGAATGAGTAGTTCCATTCACTAATAAATTACCATGAATTGTGGTGTTACCTGTTATATCAACAGTTGTATTTGAAGCATTAACAAAGACTGTTCCGTCTGCTGCAATGTTAATTGTTGTACCTGATTTATGTTGTATGTTTATTCTTTCAGAACCTGAAGTATTATCTAATTCTATTAAATGTCCACTAACAGTTTTTGTAACTTGGTTTGCATTTAAAGAATCTACTTCTAATGGAACATCAGATAGTCCTGCTTTGTTTCCAAATGTTCCAGAAAATCCTAAATTGGTATCTCTTGCTGTTTCTGTGAAAGACATAATACTTCCAAGTATAATCGGATCCTGTGCACTTGGTCCATCACGAAAGAATCCAACCACCCAAGAACCAGATAACAGCTGATGGTTTTGTCCTATACCTTCTACGCTTGGGGAAGTATTTGGCATCATAACTGTAGCAAAAGGTAAATCTGCTGTGCTAACTTCTCCTTTATCATCTGTATGATAACCAAAGCATCTTACTTTAACTCTATTTAATAACTCAGGATCGTTAGTATCTTCTACTACTCCTATAAACCAATCAAATTGGCCGCCTACAAATTGGTCGTCTTGTCTTAACATTAATCTATACCTTTCTCAAGTGAATCTTTTTGTACCTTTAATTGCATTGTATAACTCTCTGGACCAATATCATGCATGATAGATGTAATTAAATAATCTCCACCAAGATATTTATCCAAAGGTACGGTTGGATCGTCTAATGCTTTTAAGTCTGAAGATTTTACTACAATTAGTTTTACCTTCTTTCCAACACTAACATTAAAGTCACCAGCAATTGCAAAGTTGTGTGTCATAAAATTCATAGTACTTAAATGAGATTGTGCTTTCATTAAAGTAATATGGTTTGGTTCGTGATAGTTTTTATGGTTTGGATATGCACTTGTATTTCTGGATATAAAATAATGTTTACCATCTTTCATATCTACTAGCTTTCTATCTCCTACTTCAGTTTTATCACTAAAGGGTTTATTCTTACTAATCTTTTTTGGATTAGCACTATCGTAATTAAAAAAATCTTTTTTATATTCTTTCTTAGCTATATCTAAAGTATGTAAAGTAGAAGCATAAGAACCGTTTGTCATTCCTTCTAATTTAGACATTCCTAAATCCGATCCAAAAGAAATAATTCTTCGAGCTTGTTCATCGTAAGCTTCTTTTTTTCCCATTTCATATTTAAAGAAAGGTATAAATTCATATTCTTTATAGATTTCACCATCAAATAAGTTTTCTAAAGAATTAAATTGAATACCATCTTGTATTGTTTCATAAAAATAATAAGGTGTTCCATTATCATAAGCACTTCTTAATAACCAGTTAATACATTGGATTGGTCTTAATGTAGGATATATTCCTTTAATTACTTCTTGTGTATCGGTATTAATATCAAATTTTCTTATCTGTAAATCTTTTTCACAGATGTCTTTGACCAATTTACCAATCGATCCCTGGAAAGATCTTCTTAATACCTTTGAAGAATTATTATATAAATGGCGAGTCACACATCTTAACTTATAAAATTGTACTCCTGGTTCTTCACGAAGATAGTTATATATTTCTGCTATACGTAGTTCTAATTTAAACTGTTCTTTTGAATCTCTATCTTCACCACCTTCTTGTCTTTGAATTCGAATGGCAATTTTTTCGTGTCCATTTAATTGTGCTAATTCTAAAACATTTGTTGCATCTCGAATTGAAAGTATAACTTCTAAAAAAGGTTTGTTTATATCTTCATAAATTTGTATGTTTTGTAGTAATCCTTTTATATCAACTTCTTCTTCATCATGATGTTTTATTTTTGCCATTACAATATTAAATGCTTCTGGATTAACAGAAACACTTCCAACTTTTTTAGTTTGTCTAGGCATTTAATAAAGTCTCAAATTGGTCTGCGAATTGCTCTATATAAGAAGGAGCAATAACTCGTATTCTAGACCTTTCATCATTAATTTCTTCTACAACTGCACGGTTTGATTTAAAAGTTATATCACTTGTTTCTTCTCCGCCAGTAATATAAGCACCATTTGTAACTACCTTTTCTTCTTTATCACCTTCTAAAAACCAATGATGTGGTGCTTCTGCATATTTGTAAGCTTGATATGAATCCACAAAATCTCCAGATGTAGAACCAGTTATTCTTTCTGTTAAGTTTGTAGGAACGACAGTTGGATCACCAATAAATGCACCTGTGACATTTTGTATGATTAACTGATTTAAATCTAAATCTTTTTTGACTAATGTTCCTGTTGCACCAGATGTTCCACCAGTAATTGTTTCTCCTAACTGAAATTTACCTTTTGTTGTTCCTGGTACACTACCAGCTAAAGAATTTTCATGTGCAACAATTAAACCATCGCTATCTCTTGTAATAACTGGATTTGTTGTAATAGCATAGCCTTCATATTCTCTTTCAATATATGTAAATAAATCTTCTTGTGACATCGGCCATGTTTGTAATCCATCGTGTAAAGCTTCATTTACTACAAAGAATGTCCAATAGAAGTTTTGATTACCATATAACTTCCTAGAAACAATATCTGGTCTTTCGCCATTTCTTACTTCATAATAAACATAAGCTGTTGTATTATCTACAAAATTTTGTAATGGTCGAACACTTCTATAAATGTCCACCATATTATTAATCACCCCCTGGCGATTAAAGTCGTATTCTACTTTTGGAAATTGTTGAAAAAATGCCATGGTTATGTACCTTGAAATGAGCCTGGACGACTATAATCATATTGTGGATCGTCGTCACTACCGCTTTGTTTATATAAATCTGTTCTTGTAAGCATCTTAGCTTCACTAAAACTTAATCCTATATTAATTGCCGTTGGTTGTCCGTTAACAAAGAATGCATTACTATCTGGATTAAATGTTGCTTCTACTCCAGCTAAATAACAATCGTGAATCATTGGCATAAATTTATTTTCTGATTCCCCTTGAAAAAATTGTATTTTAAATTTTGGAGGATATGTTAAAGAGAATCCAGTATCTGTTTTAGGATATAGATATTTTCTAAACCATCCTTCAATACGTCTAGCATCTTCTGCTTCTTCTTTTGATTCTGGAACTAATGTAAATGCAAAAGAGAATTGTCTTAGATTTACACTTTCAAATGCTAAAGCTGTTTGTGGATTAAAAGCAATACCTTGTTTATATGCTGCTAAAGCACCAGTGGATCCACCAGCTCCTATTTCTTCCATACCTTTTAATAGCATAACTTGTTTATCTTTTCCACTAAATACTTGTGAAGCTTTTGTTCCGCTTTCTCTATTTCTTACCATCTCTGCCGCGTTAAGCAAGCCAAGTTCTAATGAATTAAAGTTTGCTCCATCCGATACTTGAAATCCTGGTGGAATATAAAGATGTATTCTTTCCAGTTCTTCATCTGTTTCTTTTGCTTGTGCTCCAGTAAGTGAAAAACATATATGTGGATGACCATTGTCTGCCATTTCACGTAGTGCCCTAGGAAAGGTAATAATCTTTTGCTGTGGTTTTTCTTGTTTATTTATTTCTGCCATTTCTTACCTGTATAAATACTATTAAAATGTTTATAGGTTTATTTATATGAGTTACAAAGGTAAATATAAAATTAAAAAGAAAGAAAAGTACGCGGGCGACGCGAGTGCGGTCGTGTATCGTTCTTTATGGGAAAGACAATGTTTTAGGTGGTGTGAAGACAATCCAAACGTACAATATTGGAATAGTGAAGAGATTGTTATACCTTATAAGTACCAAATTGATAAAAGATTGCATCGTTATTTTGTAGATTTATTAATACAAATGAAGAATGGTGAGACTTATTTAATTGAAATTAAGCCCAAAAAAGAGACAATTCCACCAAAAAAACCGAAAAGAAAGTCCAAAAAATATCTAAATGAGGTATTAACCTACATTAAAAACCAAGATAAATGGGAAGCAGCTTCGGAGTTTGCTGATGCTAAGGGATGGAAATTCCAAGTATGGACAGAGGATACTTTAAAGAATTTAGGTATAAAACTACTAAAGAGTTAGCATAAATAGATATATGGCAAGTTTATTCGACACAATATCGGCTTCAGCATTCCGTGCGGGAATACAAACAAGAACAGACCAAAGTAAAAAATGGTTCCAAAAACAAGTAAGGGAACTTGGTACTGTTAGCCGAGAGAAAGTTTTAAAAGATGATGCACTAGACAAAGTAGGAAGAACTCTTGCTGGAAATATGTATATGTATTTTTACGATCCTAAGTTTAAGGAAACATTACCATATTACGATAGGTTTCCACTAACAATTATGTTAGAACCTGCAAAAGGCGGATTCTATGGATTAAACCTACATTATTTAAATTACAAAACAAGAGCTTTATTTTTAGATGAGCTAATGGCAACAGCACCAGCAAAGATAACAGATAAAAGTAGAATCCGCGCAAGGTATAAATTATTAAAAGGTGTAAGAAAATATAAAGAATTTAAACCTTGTTTTAAACACTATTTAAGTAAACATATAGCTTCTCGTATATCACGTGTACCAATGACAGACTGGGAAATAGCTATATTCTTACCGACAGAACAATTTAAGAAAAAAGGAAAACAAGCAGTTTGGACTGAATCAGCTAAGATTGCTAGGAGAGCTTAATGAGTATAGATAGCATAAAATCAGTTATCGGAAAGAAAGGTGGATTAGCTCCAGCAAATAGATTTCAAGTTATCTTTGCTCCACCTTCAATTTCCTTACTAAATTTAAATCCAGAGAACATAGTTGGTTCAATTATTTCTGGTGGATTTAGTGTACAGAATTTAATAAACGATCCAAGGGATATATCTATTCTTTGTTCAAAAGCTACTATTCCACAGAGAACAATATCTACATTTGATGCAGATATGCAAAGACAACAGAATAAATTTCCACAAACGTTTATTGATGGTGAAGTTAGTATGACTTTTAGATTAACTAACGACTATTATATTAAGAATATGTTTGAGACTTGGATGTCAGGCATATTTGATACAGAATCTTACCGAGTAGGATTTAAAAAAGATTACTCGGTTGATGTGGTGATTCAACAACTAAACCAGAAGAACATTCCGGTTTATGGGGTAAGATTGGAAAAATGTTTTCCAACAGATTTATCCGCTGTTGAATTAGACAATACTGCAGATAATACAATGCAAGAAGTTACAGTGACTTGGGCTTATGACAAATATAAACCAGAAGGTCCAATTAGTTCAACAGCTTCTGCGTTAAGATCAGCTGCAGACTTTTTAACGTAATGAGAGGATAATATTATGGCATTGCCACAAATGAAGACGGCGACTTATTTAATGAAAGTTCCGTCAACTGGTCGAGAAATTGAATTTCGACCTTATACTGTGAAAGAGGAAAAGGTTCTTATGATTGCAATGGAATCGAAAGATCAAAAGCAAACATTTAGAGCTTTAAAAAGCGTAATTAAAGATTGCGTACAAGAAAATATTGACGTTTCTAAATTAACATTATTTGATTTTGAATATATGTTCTTACAACTAAGAGCCAAAAGTGTTGGTGAAGTAGTTGATATAAGTATGAAATGTCAAGCTGATGGATGTGGAGGAGTAACTCCTATCTCGGTAGACTTAGATGAAATAACTGTTTCTAAACTACCGGAATCTAATATAGTAAAATTAGATGATAATATAGGTGTAACATTTAACTTTCCATCCATGGAGATAGCTGAGAAATATCAAGAAGCTGATATGGAAAAGGTATCAAGTGTATTCGATATGATTGTTGATTGCACTGAAACTATATTTGATGAAGAGGAAGTATATGACTGTGAGAATGAAACTAGAGAGAATATAATTAACTTTTATGAAAGTTTAAGCTCTCCGCAATTTGCAAAGGTTTCAGAATTCTTTCAAGCTATACCAACTGTTGAAAAAGATATTGAATATAAATGTCCAAAGTGTGGACATGAGAATAAGGTCGAGTTAAAAGGACTCCAAAGTTTTTTTACCTAGCCCTCTCGCATGATAGCCTTGTAAATCATTTCAAGGTCAATTTTGCGATGATGCAACATCATAACTATAGCTTAACAGAGCTAGAAAATATGATACCGTGGGAGAGGGAGATATATGTAGCCCTCTTGCAGGAGCATATAAAGAAGGAGAACGAAAGACTCGAAGAACAGAAAAGGAAAATGAGACGATGAGTGAAAACGTAGATAATAGAAACGAAGTCGAAATAGATTTAGAGAAGTATGATACTTTAATTAATAATCTATACAAAAAAGAAAAAGAGATTGCTAAGTTAAAAGCAGAAGCTGAAGCACAAAAGAAATCTATTGCTCCTAAAAAGAAAAGAAGGATATTAGATATATTTCTAGATGATAATGATGTAAATGAAAAAGCAATTGTCGGATTTATTTCTTTTTCAATGATGGTTGCATTTGGAATATTTGACTTAGTTACAGCAATGGATGGAACTCCATTAGAAATCTCTGATACAATATACACATCTTTTGTTGTAGTAACATTAGGTTGTTTTGGTATTAGTGAAGCTGGTAAAGCATTCGGAAAATAATAAATGGCAGAAGATAAGAAACCAGAAAAAGAAGCACCGGCGTCAAGACCGCCGAAGTCTACATCTGATAAGATTCTAGAGAAACAAAAAGAAGTTGCTCAAAAACAATTAGATAGACAACAAATTCAGATTAAACTCGCAGAGGGTCAGAAGAAAGTAGACGAAGCTATGAACAGGGGTCAAACGACTCTTGCTAATTCTTTAAGTCGTGCTATTAATGGTGTTAAGTTTGCATTAGAAAGAGATCCTAATAATGCAGACCTTATCGCAGACCGTTTAGAAGAATCCGAAGATATTCTAAGTAATGTAGATAAAGTATTAGAAGCCCAGGAAAAAAGATTACAGAATGACCCGGTTGTTCGTACACTAGAAGACCTAATAGAAGAAAATGCTAGGTCAACAAAATTACTTGAAGCAGATTCTTCCGCACAATTAGATTTACAAAATCAATTAAGAAGTTTAAATGGTGCATTTAGTGGATTGGATGAAGCTGGTAGAGAAAACGCTGCAATGCTACAAATGCAGTTTGAAGAAAGTAGTCAAGCATTAAAAGACGCTATTGAATCTGGTAATATGCAAGCACAAGATCTTGCAATGAAACAGCTAGAACAAATTAAAGCTGGTGCAGAAAGTGAAGAGAACCGAAGAGAAGCACAAAAGCAAAATGAATTAGCTAACTCAAGATTATTCCAGATAGCTGAAGCTACAGAAAAGACAGCAGAAGGAATAGGCGATGCTATTTCGGGCGCGCTCGGAAGTGTGGGAATACTAGCAGGTTTAGCTGGTTTTGCTCTTATGTTCCTTTCCCCGGAAGCTTTCCAAAACATAATGGATAAGATTATCGATAACATCGGTGGTGTAGTTGACTTTATAGGAGGTATTATTTCTGGAGACTTCTCGGCAGCTATGAGTGGATTAGGTGATTCCTGGATGTTAT
>Ga0163109_10002383_pt1 | contig 14709 bp, 19 predicted proteins | sample CRUFie1St13metaG_FD_108704 | JGI IMG/M metagenome (GOLD analysis project Ga0163109, IMG submission 108704) | Marine microbial communities from the Costa Rica Dome - CRUD Field 142mm St13 metaG | ecosystem: Environmental > Aquatic > Marine > Oceanic > Photic zone | place: Costa Rica: the Eastern... | reverse complement strand
GGCAACCAATGCATCTGCTGTTGCTTTTTGTAGTTCTCAAATGCCCATGGATATTTAAAAGGCTTATAATATTCTCTTTCTTTTAATAAACTCATTTTATCCCTCACAACTTAGACAATCTTGCTGCTCAAAGATTATCTCTCTTTTTATCTTATTTGATACATTGTCAGCTCTAGAAATTGCCTCACTTCTTAGATAGTATAAAGTTTTCATATTCTTTGCCCATGCTAACATATGAATATTATGTAATTCACCTTTATTTACATCGGGCGGAAAGAATAGATTTACACTCTGAGACTGGCAAATAAATTCTTGCCTTGCCGCAGCATGTTCTACTACCCAAGATTGATTAATTTCTACAGCAGTTTTAAATACTTCTTTTTCCTCTGCAGTTAGAAACTCAAGATGTTGACAACTTCCTTTGTTTGTAACTATGCTTTTCCAAGTATTATCATCATTACGATTATACTTTTCCAGAACTTTTTCTAGATATTTGTTTTTCTGTAAGTGGGAACCACTCTTAGTTTTTTGCGTGTACGCATTTGCTCTAAATGGTTCGATACTTGGTGAGGTATTTCCGCATATAATAGAAGAACTTGCGTTAGGTGCTACTGCCAATAGATGAGCATTTCTTACTGAGCAAGAATCATCATCAGGGCATGCACCTCTTTCTACTGCAAGTTTTTCTGTTTCTGCTTGTGCTAATGTTTTTATATGTTTAAACATCTCAAAGTTTACACTAGAGGCAAATACGCTTTCAAAAGGCATATTATTCTTCTGTAGGTAAGCATGAAATCCCATTGCTCCAAGACCTAAACTTCTCTCACGCATAGCGCTAAATTTAGCTCTTTCGAGTTGTTCTGGAGCATTTGCTATAAAATATGTTAGCACATTGTCGAGCATACGAATTAAATCTGGAATGAACGCAGGAACGTTTTTCCATTCATCATAATACTCTAAATTTACACTCGATAAACAGCAAACTGCTGTTCTCTCTTCATCTGTAGCAAGTGTAATTTCAGAACAAAGGTTACTGTGGTGTACACGTAATCCTTTATTCTTTTGAAATTGTGGTAAGTCTGCATTTACCGCATCTTCAAACATTAAGTAAGGTTCTCCAGTTTCCATACGATTCTGGAGTAATTTTACCCATAATGTTCTTGCACTTACTACTTTTTTCACTTCCCCACTATGTGGGTCTATTAGCTCCCAAGAATCATCAAAGCCTTCTTCTTTGGTAGCTCTATGTATAATTTCCATGAATTTATCACTTATGACAACTCCATGATGTAGGTTAAGACATTTACGATTTGTGTCTCCACCCGTTGGTTTTCTCATGTCAAGAAACTCCTCTACTTCAGGGTGAGATATATGCAAGTATCCTGCATAACTACCTCTTCTTGTAATTCCTTGTGAAAAAGCAAGCATTTCTGCGTCAACCACTTTTACAAATGGAATTACACCTGTGCTTTCAGAGCCTTTTGATGTTTTAGTACCTTGCGCACGAACATCACTCCAACTGCCACCAATTCCACCACCCATTGATGATAGATAGGCATTTTCTGTATAATGTTCTGTTATGCCCTCTCTTGAATCTTCTACATGATTTAAGAAACATGAGATTGGGAGACCCCGCTTAGTCCCTCCATTGGAGAGAACAGGAGTCGAAAACATAAACCATAAATTACTTGCATAATCATACAGTCTTTGTGCATGTGCTTCGTCATCTGCAAAAGCTGAAGCAGCTCTTGCAAAACCTTCTTGTGGTGATTTTTCATCACCCACTAGATAACGATCTTTAAGAGTTTTATGACTAAACTCAGTTAAAAGCTTATCTTTACTATAATCTATTTGTATCATATTATTCCTTCTAAAGTTCTGTGTATAACTTTCGTGTTTTCTTCTCCGACCGCCTCTTCTGCATAAGTAACTAAATCCATTAACTCAACGTTTTGTAGAAGTTGTTCTGCATTTTCGTTGACTGCTTGGATATATTTATACTTACCTTCTAGTGGACATGCATCGTAAATATCGAAAACTGTTCCATATTGTTCCATTAACTGCACTGCACGCTTTGGACCAACTCCAGGTACTCCTGGTACATTGTCTCCTTTATCGCCAGTAAGACACTTGAAAGTAATATAATCTTCTATATCAAAATCATAGTGTTCGTCCCAGTTATGTACCGTTGTTTCTTTTCTAGTAACAGTACTAAATCTAGAAACTTTGTCATTGATAAGTAAATCCCAGTCTTTATCCGAAGATACTAACCAGCAATCATCAAAATCAAAGTTAAGTGTTATATAGGCAGCAATATCATCAGCTTCTACACCACGAAAGTGAAAAACTGGATACTTTTGTTTTATAAGAGTAAGAGTGTCTTGAAATTCTGCCATAAACATTTCAAATTCTTTTGCCTCTTGCTCAGTTTGGTCAGCAAATCTTTCTTTACGATTTGCTTTATATTCGGGGTAAATTTCTTTTCTGTAAGTACTACCACCATCAGCACATACGATAATCGTACCTGCTTTGTAAGACTTTGCTAAACTTTCGATTGTTCTTATGTAGTCATACTTAAAATCAAGTATGTTTTGATGTTTCCATCTAAATGCTACGTTAAGTCCATCAACTATCAGCAAGTTCCCAGTCGGAGCTGGGGCTCCAAGGTTCGCAATTGTAGTCGCCATTTGTAAATATTATCTCCTCGTTTTCTAGCCAGTGTTCTGCTATAAGAATATACATACCCAGCCATGCAATATATGTATATCTCAATGTGTTTTTGGGTTTTCTTACTGTTGCCACAAAGAACTTCCCATAATTTTCTCTGAAGATAAGTAACGGTTCTTGTTCCATATCTTGTGATTGTTTACATAACTTACTCCACCACTTATACAAATTATTTGTTTTAGAGGTGTATATCTTTGAGTTAAAGCCACTATCTTTATAGAACTTTACTTCTATACAAAATAAGTTATGCTTTCCTGGAACTCTTAAATCTCCTTTTACTTTCCCGCTTCCCGAGCCTGGAGTTTGTTCCCACTTTTCTTCAGTCATTCTTCCTAGAAGAGACATTACTTGTTGTTCTCCTCTGTTTCCTTTTTGTCTTGAATTAACCATTCGCCCACAATCCTATTAAATAAAAACTCATCATCATTGTAGCCAGAGCCATAAACTGCACTACTGCCATAAATGCAACAAGTTTGAGTTGAGCATCTCCTAAAGGTTGTAGGTGTTCTTTTTGCCACTTATCAACTTCTTCAGGAGTTGCCTCTCTTGGTTTTTGTAAATTAAATTCTAGTTGTTGTCCATACTTGTCTTCAAAGACTTCTATCTCCGTTCTTCTTTTCCACGAATCTAAAATTTTTTTCTTTGTCACGCTTCTTTATCTAAGTCCCATCTAACTAAATTTTTACCTTTCAGTGATGGTCTATTTAACCAAAACTTCCAGGACTCTTGCTCTGTTCTCCAGTTATATACCCATGGAGCATTTTCTCTTTCTGCATCAAGAAACACAGAATTAGTGAACAAGATTGGTATAATTACCATAAAGTGAATAATGATGCTTAGAACAATGTCATAACCTAGCCAACCCATATAAAAGATTGCTAGGAAGCCAAAGTATACACTCCACATAGTAAAGAGTACTAGTGTAAAATAAGATTGTAAACTTGGATCAGGTATATACTTTAATGGATTATACCTATTATTCATCACAAGTCTCCAACAATCCACAACAAAGAGAATTAATCTTCTATGTAATGCTGGTTTAGTCATTTAAGTAACTCATCTCCTCTTCTTTTACTACTTCGATTTTACCGAGTAGTGGGTGTGTCCAACCGTGGGACACTATATATGTGTTTAAATTATCTTCTTTTAACAGTATTTCTACTAATCTTTCTTTACCTAGTTCATCTAGAACATTGGTAACTTCGTCTAGAAACAAAATGTTTATTTGAGATTTGGAAATACTACTCATAAGTTTTCTTATTGCGAGTAGAGTAGCTGTATTTACTCGTGCAAGTTCTCCTGCACTTAGAGATAATATATCTACTGACTTTCCGTTATCTTCTATAATTACATTAAGTTTATCATTTAAAACTACAAACTCTAGACTGAATCTACCATCACTAAGTTCTGCTAGATATTCGTTTGTAAGTTCTTCTAAATCTTTTACAAGATTTTCTATTTTGTAAGCAAGTAGTCCATTTGTACTAAATGCTTTTTTCAAAATTTCTACACTTGCTAATTTATCACTAATAGTATCTAATCCCTCTATTAGTTCTGCAAGTTCAGTTTCAAAATTTGTTTCTTGTTCTATTATAATACCAATACGAGTATTATGTCTTTCAACCTTATTATTATGGTCAATAGCTTCCTGTAAATTATTTTGATATTCTGTATACTGATTACTTAACTCTTGTATTCTAGTTTTTAAGTCATCTGCATCAGGTATATCGCTTGTCAGGTTTTGATCGATTCTTCCATAGAGTTCTTCCCACTCTGAGACTCCTCTCTTTGCTTTTTCATGGATTGTATTCTTCTCCTTGACCTCTGATAATTTCGTAGCTTGTTTCGTAATTTCCTTTTCAATGTATGTCACCGTTTTTGTATGCTCTGCTATCTGTCCTTCTATAAAGGGAACATCTATATCTTCACCACAAGTCGGACATTCAAGCGTATCAGTTGCTAGTAATTTATTGTACTTATCAATCATTGATTGTTCATATGCCATCTCGCTTTTCCAAGTAGCTATACCTTCAATAAGATGAGTTGTATCAATCTTTTCGGGGTTTTCAACCAATAGTCTTCTACGTTCATGTATATCTATTGACTCCAACTCCTTTCTGTAATAATTATTTTGATTTATTTTTTTAATATTTTCGGTGATATTTTCAAACTCTATTTGTAATGAACGTAAAGTTTTTCCATCTTCTTCCGAATATTTTGGTAAATCCATTTTTGATAGTAGTGATGTATCTTCCAATTTATTGTCTTTTAACCATTTTTCAATAGTTGCAATTTTCCCATCTACTCGTGAAACTTCTGACCCAAGAGTTCTAGAAAGCTCACGAAATACATCGAAATAAGATACATATTTATCTAACTGTAATAAATCAATCAAAAACTTCTTACGGTTTGTGTCGGTAGCCGTAAGAAACTGTAAACTAGCATTGGTGTTTTGATAGACAATCTGTGAAAAAGTCTTAAAGTCTATCCCAATAATTTCTTCTAATGTTTTGTAAGTATTTGTCGCAGTGTGTGAGCTAATATCCTCACCATTTTTAAGCAACTTTACTTTAATATTTGCACGACGAACTACATCAATGTGGTAAGCATCGTCGTTTGCTATAAAATCAAGAGATATATCATATCCCTTATTAACTTGTCTGTTGGCAATATCTGCCTTTTTAATACCTTTGGAGTTTTTATTGAAAAGAACTTCCTCTAGAATTAGAGGTATAGAAGACTTACCAGCACCATTTGTACCGATTAGTTGTGTCAAAGTGTTGTTATTAAGTTCTATTTCATTGTCAGAGCCGTAACTAAAACAATTACTCCATCTCAGCCTTTCTAGCGTTATCACTAAATACTCCTATAATTTTCTTGACTTTATCTTCGTCAAGTTCCAGAATGTAAGAGAGGTATTCTCCTAATTCTTCTTCTATTGTCATTTCTTTGTCTAATATAAGGGTTGCCTCTGTTTTTCTCTTGATAACTTTTTTATCAAGTAGTTCTGAATTTTTGACCCCGCTCAGGTCTGAGACATCTCCTTCTACTTCATATATAGTATGGTGCCATTCAGTTTGCACCATATCTTCGGTACTAGTAACAGTTTTACGAATTAGTTGTGGCAAGTCAAACTCGTGCCATGTCCAACTCCAATCATCTGCTATTACTAGATAACCAGTTTTAACTTCGTTTCTATGAAATGACGTAGTCATAGGGCTTCCAGGATACACAATATTTCGTTGAGTATTCTCGTGAGCATGTAAGTCTCCTGCGAAAACCGTTTTAAACTTGTCAAATCTTTCTAAGTCTACTTCTGGTGTAACATGCGGTGGTATTTCTCCTCTCACATGAGTAAATATATAATCTACATCATCTATATCTTCTATACTGTTCTTTCTGTGTAAGTCAGCATAGGGTAAAATCGCCCAATCATGAAGATAAAAAGTTTCTGTAATCACTGTCACTAGAGGATTTAATTCTTTTGTTACTCTTTTTAGATTATCAAAAAATGTTTTATGTTTTCTAGTGGCTTCGTGATTGCCGTCATATATAATGGTTTGTACTGTTGTATTCTTTACAAAGTCAAAATACAAAGTAAGTTCGTCCATAGAAGGGACTCGATCAAACAAGTCCCCGCCTATGATATGTAGTGTAATGTTATGTTTTTGTACAGCTTCTTCTACTTGTTGAAAAAATAATTCATATCTGGAGCAAGCCCAGGACATAGGAACGTTCTTTTGTCCTAGCTTAATATGCCAGTCTGCTGTAAATAAAATCATGCTACAAACTCGTCTCCTGGGTTCCATTCACACCCAGTTAATCCACCTGCTTTAAGTGCTTGTAGAGTTCTCAATATTTCTTTTGCATTTCTGCCTGTATTGAGAGCGTTTATCGATATATGCTGGATAAAGCCTTCAGGGTCAACTATATAAGTTGCCCTGTAAGGTACTCCTTCGTCACTTACTATTCCTAACTCTTTTGCTAACTCATTGTTGCAATCTGCTAGAAGTGGGTGAGCAACTCCGTATAATGGAGCATGTTCATCGCCTGTCTTCCAGTTCCACTTACAATATTCATTGTCTGGACTAATACCAAAAACTTCATCAGTTTCTGCAAGTAATTCGTCCATTCCTACAATCTCTGTAGGACAAATGAATGTAAAGTCTTTTGGATAAAAATAGATAACTGACCAGTTCGATAAATCCCAACTGTTGACAGTAATAAAGTCATGGTCTGCGTCTTTCCAATCTTCATGTATAAAACTAAAATTACCACTAACTCCATTGAGATTAAACTCTGGAAATTTATCGCCTACTCCAATCATGTTAAGTCAAACTCCTCATTGATACTGTCGTCCGCATTAGAGTTCGCAGAACCACTTCTGATTCTGTCTAATAATTCTTTTTGTGCGTCAGCAGTAGGTCTTGGAAGGACTTCGTCCATTGACTTAAGGTCAGCTATAAGCTCTTGCTCTTGTTCTGTTAAAGGTCTTGGTTTACACTTAAGTGGTTGTAATTGATACTCCACATTGTAAGCCATTGGGCCTGTCTTAAGTCTTTTGAAGTAAACGTCCCAACCTGTTTCTGGGTCGGCAGGATCGCCTAAATCTTCAGCTGCTAATATGATTTGCTCTAAAAGTTTCTTTTTTAGATTAAGAACTTTTACTTTGCCACCATGTATACATTGTATAGCATATGACCAAGTGCATTTCATATCTGGGTAATATTCTCTTACCCAATCTTTCTCAAGATTTGTAAATGCTTCCTTCTCTCTATCAAAAGATAGACATTCAAAAGGAACATTCTTATCATTCTCTCCTTTTAGCCAGTAGACGTATCTTGCACATACATCACCAACCATTCGTACTGTATTATCGCCTTCTACATATGTGTAGGACTCGATTTTACCTTTTTGGGCTTCGCCCTTTAATTTATTAAATGTTAATGCCATAGCATTTTCTCCTTAGTAACTTCTTCAAATTTAAAATGGATTCTACCATTCTCCACATGAAGTAGTCTGTTTTGTGTTAATATATCTTGCTTTCCTGTATAGACCAGCAAGTCCAGTGTGGTATCTTTTCTACTTTGATATTCAAATACATTACGCAGTGAAGCGATACCTGCATACTGCGCAATCTCCACGTCTGAATATCTAGTTCTTTGAATAAGTAAAGGTTCAGGATTAACCAAAAAGCTATCGCCATGAAAGCTTTTTTGCCAAAACTTGAACCGCCTATCCTTTCTATTGATTGGAGGTTCTTTTTTATAAGTCAAAATGTAAAGTATAGCAACTATGTCTACGACTTTTCCATTCGTCTCTTTTAGTATCTTTTTCCAATTATAGAATATCATTATATCAAAAATTTAACCTTTTGTCAAGAAGTATTTTTCCATGCTTATATCGTCTCAACTTCATAACCTTGTTTCATGTAATACCCCATTCTCGCATTTGCCTGTCGGTTTGCTGTTTTACCAACTAAGTGAATGTCTACTATAATAGGTTGAGGTTTGTCCTCATGTATTCTAATAATACGTCCTACAAGCTGTGTGAGTAAGGGCTCGTTATTTATAGGAGTTGCTAAAATTATACAACTTAAACAATCTAATGATATTCCTTCAGAAAATATACTTTGTGTTCCAAATAAAACATCTTTATCTCCAAAAATTTGTTTTATAATGGCAGGTCTTTCTTCGTGTGGTATATCACCAGTAACACAAATAGAGTTCTCTCCAACAAGTCTATTGCATTGTTTAAGAAAATCTACTCTATCAGATACTACTAGTACTTTATGACCACGAGCAGCATACTTTGCCGCTAGTACTGCCATCATGTTTTGGTACTCCCAGTTATACGCTATTGCATTTATCCGAGTAGCCCAGGGTGTAGTTGCACCATCTGGAAACCTTATTCCCGATTTGAGAATATGTACTTTAGGTACTAAGTAATTCTCTTTTGGTGGTTTATACACATTTGTATTAAAGTAGTCTCGAAAGATAACATGACGTCCATCTTTTCGTTCCATTGTACCTGTTAATCCAATCTTATACCTTGCTTTACTAGCATCAACAATACGAGTAAAAGTAGGACTGGATACATGATGCATTTCATCAAGTATAACAGTTCCAAAAACGGAACTTATATCCGACATTCTTCTATAAAGAGTTTGTACATTACCCACTACAATTGGTGAGTCAATATCAAACTTACCACTCCCTATGATACCTGGTGTAATTCCAAAGACTTTCTGCACTTCTTTTTCCCACTGCGACCGTAATGCTAAAGTGTGCGTTACAATGAGAGTTTTCTGTTTTAATTTATTTGCGATAGCTAACGCAGTAAATGTCTTTCCCCAACTGACCCAAGCGTTAATTATACAACTGTCACTAACATCGTCATATACCGACTGTTGCGAAGGTCGTAAAGTAAACTTAAAGTCAAAAGGTTCTATTGGTGAGTCAACACGCTTATCGACTATCTCGTAGTCTTCTGGTATCAAATCCGTTCTTCCGCTAGGTATGGTAATCAAACCTTTTCGGACTATGCCCATATTCTTTATAATAAAAGGTGGGTCTAACGGATTTCTTGGTGGTATAGAATATGTTAGCTCATCATCGAGTTTAGACTGTAAAGTAGTATTTACTTCCATAAATATTCTATTACTCAATACTGCTTTCATATTTTACGCCAAGTGTCTTTTTGTTTTGTTTCCGAAAGTGAATATAAAATAGCAGGTTTTTTATTCATATAAAGAATACTTGCATATTTCATTAAAGCACTCGGAGGTCTCTTTACTACAAAAGGAAACGGAATATCTTTACACCATACAAGTGTAGCAATATCCCGTTTTTCTGTTTTTATAATTTTATGACTAATAACACTACATGACTGTTTCTTTACCCAACGAAAGAATTTACCATTACTATCAATATAAAATTGACCTTTGTGATGAACAAAGTCAGTAAAGGTTTCAATCATTACTTTTAATCGGTAAAGATTTTTATGTGGTGTTTGTAATCTGCGTAGTCCAAGACTATCGCCAGTCATATTTTTGTCGTCTACGATTTGAGTATCGCAGAATAAAAGACCGTCTTGTTCTTCTATTTCATCAGAATGAAGAACATATATAGGCCATCGTATCTCATTAAGATTCATACTGCTTTTTAAACTTACCCATGCTGTAATCTTCATCTATCTCAAAATCACAACCTATTGGGCAGCCTGGTATATTTAGCCCTCTGTCCTTCTGAACATTTCTTAAAAGTATATCACTATACTCTTGAACATAATCATCATCAACTTCTGCTAAAACCGAGTCATGGACTAGTGCAAATATTTTCATATTTTTCTGATAGCCTCTTTCACAAATCTCTTTATGAGCATCAACAGCGCCTAATAAATTAACATCAGACGCCACTGATTGAACGAGAGAATTGATACCTGAACGAACTTCATGGGCAGCAATTGCTTTGTCTGTAGAACGAACATTTGGTAATCTTCTCTTTCTGCCAAAGAAAGAATAGATGAAGGTTTGTTTCTCGATAAGTTTCTTACAGTCATCTAACCACTTCTTCAGTTTATGAAACTGCTTGAAGTAATCTTCGATAACTTCTTTAGCTTGACTTGTGCTAAAGTAAGTTCCACTATCTTTAGTAACTTGTTCACTAATCTTCTTCGGGCCTGCACCATACATAATACCGAAAGTAACAGCTTTTGCCATTTGTCTTTCAGTTGAATAGTACTTAGCAACATCATCAACTTCACAAGGGAGATTAAATACTAACTTAGCAATATTACTATGGAAGTTACCGCCATCTTGGAATACTTTTTGCAAAGCCATATCCTCTGCGAGAATCGCTGCACAGTATACCTCTGCGGTAGTTAAGTCCATCGCAACAATTTTCTTGCCTGGCTTAGCTCTGATACACCCTTTGACAATAGGATTGTCTCTTGGAATCTGTTGCATATTCATTTTACCACTAGACGAGAGACGACCAGATGTTGTACCGTGTAAATTAAACCCAGTTCTTAATCTTTCGTCTCTGTCCAGAGCAGGAATAATCTTATCTAGGTAAGTAGATTTGATTTTAACCTTCTGTCTAATGTCAAGAATTAACTGTGGTACTGGGTGTTCCTCTGCGAGTTTACCTAAAACCTCGGCATCTGTTGAGTCTGCGCCTGTACCTGTTTTCTTTCCAGTAGGTTTCAATCCAATATAATCAAACAACAATGAACGAAGTTGCATTGTGCTGTTAGGATTGAAGTCTTTACCTTGTGCTTTTTCAAATAATTTTACTTCTGTATATTCATAGAGTTTAGATACTGCCTCGTCAATTTCTTCTTGCATCAGCACCGAAGATTTTACAAGACGCTCCCTATCAAAGGGAACACCGTTACTCTCCACATCAAGTAGAAACTCTGTTGCGGGCAGTAGAATATTGTAGTAAACATTACCCAATTTCTTGTTTTTCTGCATGTAAGGTAAGAACTCTTCATAAATGAGATAAGTACATACTGCATCATAAGCAGCGTACTCTTGCATGATTTCGAAAGGAATCATATCCCATGTGAAGTCATTTTTGAGTAACCCATTACGCTTACGGAAAGACTCTATCCAATCGTACATTGGTTTCTCATAATCTCCATAAGGAGTAAATTTGAGAGCGAGTTGCTTTAGGCCGTGAGTGCCTGGGTTCTCGTTGAGTGTGTAGTGCATCAACATGGTATCATCAAAGTTCGGAAACTCAAATCCAAAGTGATACCTAAAGAATGCAATATCAAACTTACTGTTATGAAAAACTACTCTTTTCTTGTTAAAGAGTTCTTGTAGTAATTTCTCTGATGTTTCATCAATACAGTCTGTTGATATGTATGCACCGTGATTCTTTTTGTAAGATAAACTAATACCTAACATATATGCATCGCGAGGATACAAACCTGTTGTCTCTGAGTCAAGTGCTATGAATTCATTCTCATGATCGATTGCATCTTGCAAAAATTTATTTAGTTCATCTGTATCAGTAATACCAAAGATATCATCACTGCCAAGTTTCTCTTGTTTGAGTTCTCCTGCAATATATGCTATGATATTATCTCTAGACTCTTCCCAGCTTTTCTTTGCTTCTGGTTTGAAGGCTAACATTGCTGGGTTGATTACAGGCAGAAACTTATCTTCAACTATACGACCAGTATACTCTGTAATAGAGTTTATCTTCGTGTAATATTTCAGTGCTTCTGAACCTACAAGTATAACCCAGTCATAATCGTCTGGATTGAATTGTATATCTACATCTCGTTTCAATACTTTCTTTACTTGTGGGTTAGAGCATAAAACATATGAGTCGAACTCGAACTTGTTGTTAAACAATTCGAAGAACTTGTTTCTGCTTGGTTTTGATTCTATTAGTGCTACTTTCATTTTCATAATGTATATTATATCAATATTTTAACCTTTTGTCAAGAACTATTTTTCTTAGTACAATCGTTCTTTTAATTTTTGAACTGACAACTCACTAAGGGCTCCAGCATCTCCTAACTCTGGTGGTATTCTAATGTTATAGTGTTTCATGCCTTCTTTCTCACACATTTCCATAACCTTTTCTGCGGCTACCTGTCCCGCTTCGTCAGGGTCATAAAATATATCTATTTGGTCTACTCCTTTCATTTTTAGAAGTTGGAGTTTATCAACTGTAACATTGTTTACTCCAAAACAACACATGGCATTGGTTAGACCTTTGTCATGTAAATTAACTACATCATAGATACCTTCTACAAGTATAACTCTGCCTTTTATTGGAGTAGCATTATATGGGTACAACGGAAGCTGTACTTTAGGTGGGTGAAAGATATATTTAGGTTGATCTTTAATATGGCTATTCATCTTTAGTCTACCATTAAAGGCTACTATCTTTCCTGTAATGTCTCTTATTGGAAATACTATTCTTTCTTTGAATGGAGCATTTATACTTAGAAATGCTTCAAACTGTCTGTAAGTATCAGGTTTTATGTTTCTTTCGTTGCCAACATATGGCATTATTTCTATAGGCATTTGTAATCCTACAGTCTCCGACCTTTTTAGGTCTATTCGTTGTTTTACTCTTTCTCTTTTGATATCCATTCTATTACTAGGTTTATCAAAATGCTTAAATATATTACCCTTAAAACCACAGGAAAAACAATTATAAACTCCTGTAATTTTATCAATCCTCATACTAGGATTTGTGTCGTCATGCTCGGGATTTAGGCAACGGACGATAAAGTCTGCTGGTGAGACTTTAAATTGTATTTTTTCTTCTACTAATAATTCTTCTACTGTCATTTAATCCACTTTAATCCATGTAATTCTTTTATGTCTGACCAAATAAACCATGCATAGTCTATTGAGTCTGTTCCTTTTCCTGTGAAGGAAGGTCTTTTACTTAATATTACTAAACCCTCTGGCGGATACATTTGCCAGAAGTCATACCTAGCTTGTGCACCAAGAAAGTTTATACGTAATAACATTATTACGGTAGGTGCCATTGTCATTGCGTGTTCTATAAAGTCTTGTGCTAAACTGAATGGAGGGTTAGTAAAAACTAAATCATACTCTCCATCATGGTCAAAGAAATCTTTGCCTTCCTGTATCTCACACCAGTCTGTTTCTATTCCCTGTTTTTCTAAGAACGACACTATTCTACCATCGCCTTTGCATGGTTCTAGCGCAGTCTTAAAATTACTCCAATCTACAGGGAGTTTTTCATAACACCATTCTGGTGTTGGGTAATAATCGTATTTATTTCTCATAATATTTGTAAATGGTGGAGCTGAGAGGACTCGAACCTCCGACCCTCTGCGTGCAAAGCAGATGCTCTCCCAACTGAGCTACAGCCCCATTAATCAAACCAACCACTTATATATAAGTATACATGTATCACTATTAATTCTAGTAATAACATTGTAAACATGCCTGCTAAAAAACTCATTGTGGTCTGTATGCTTTTCCTCTATCTGTAATTAAAAATCCGTTCAAATGATCTAACTCATGTTGAACAACTCTTGCGTCAAAGTCTGTAAATTTTCTTTTTACTTTGACAAACTTTCCTTCTCTAACTGAAGTATATTCTAAAGTTATGTGTTTGGCTCTTTTTACCTTTACCATAGTATTAGGGCAACTTAAGCACCCTTCCCAATCTGCCTTCATGAAAGGACTTTTATCTAATATCTTGGGATTCATTACTAATTCAGGACTATCAAATGGCCCTGCTAAAAAGATTCTATATGGTAATCCTACTTGTATAGCAGATATGCCTACACCTTTATACTCTTCCATGGCGGCACCCATCTTATCTACTATTTCTTCTAATTGTTTCATGTTCCCGTTCCATTCCTGGGACATCGTTCTAAGTACTTTAATGTCTTGTACTATCATCTAACCACCATTCGTCTGCGTATATTTCGTCCCAAACATCTTCAAAGATTTTTCTAAATTCTTCTCTATCTGGAATAAATATATCAATATTCTGTTCTAATTTAATTCTGTGCAAATTAGTTACATAAGTTGCATATGCTCTATCTAACTGATTTTCTGTATACATTAACATGTTGCCTCCTTATCTAATTGTTTAACTTTTTCTAATGCAAGTTCCATTACTCGTTCTTCTTTGTACCAAATACCTGATAGTATAGTAGTATGTCTAAATCCAAAGTCTGGATCGATACTCTCAATAATCCATCTAGGTAGTCCAAATAGTGAGCGATCTTTAAATACTCTTACATCTCCATAATTTTTTACTAGTAATCTCATATTTCTTGTGCCTCTTCTTCACCGTCTCCTAGTCCCATTTCTTTTCTCATATTATCTTTTTCCTGTGGGGTCAATGCAGTCGCTGGGCCGATCTTCAATGACTTCCAATCTACTTCACTAGAAAATCCTTTGACTTCATTGTTTCTCATTTTAGTACAATTAAAAGTCATACATCTATCTTCTGGTGTCCATGTTTC
>Ga0163109_10002382_pt1 | contig 14714 bp, 8 predicted proteins | sample CRUFie1St13metaG_FD_108704 | JGI IMG/M metagenome (GOLD analysis project Ga0163109, IMG submission 108704) | Marine microbial communities from the Costa Rica Dome - CRUD Field 142mm St13 metaG | ecosystem: Environmental > Aquatic > Marine > Oceanic > Photic zone | place: Costa Rica: the Eastern... | reverse complement strand
CGTTTAGAAGAAAACGTGGTTCCATCGACGAGAAATCGATCTGGCGACAACCTTTTGCGACATTACGATACTCTGCTTTCATTGTCATCACCTGTGGGCCTGAGATAACACTCAATCTCCCAGTCTTAATCTTAGAACGCACATACCGAACGGTTTGAATAACCTCGCCATCTGTTCGTATCTTTACCGGTGCATTGATCTTCTTAAGTCCACAATACCGCGTGTAGTCCAAGGGTGCAGGCTGAAGTGTCCATAGCCAATCGTTGGTGTCGAAATAGAACTGAGTGTATCGATGTTCTATAATCGGCTGTAGATCTTGCCACGTGCTCATCGTGTATTCCTGCAAGCGTTTCTTAAACTTTGGTCCGATAAGTCCTACGAAGTTTGCGTTCTTCAATCCGAGCTCGGTGGCCATACGAAGGTATTTCTTGTCGATTAAGGACTGAACGTCATGCCCGTGGATCTTTAGAAGAGGCTCTACAGATCTAGGATGAGGACATCCAAATAGATAATTCTGAACTTCTGGTTGCCACGACCATGTCGATCCAGTCCAAGTCAAGTACCTTTCAGTACCTGTTATTTTATTACAGATAGATAGCATATAATTAATTCTATCTGTAATTGAATTTGTTTACAAATTAATTTGGAGAAACATTTCTACCAGTTTCGTCAGCAACTGCCATAGCATCGTCGAATTGATCGACCATAGAGCGAAATTGTCCCAGTTTATTTAGAGGCATCAGCTTGATTTGTGACTTAAATTCTCCCGGCGTCATAGAATGTGAAACCCCGCTTACAGCGTAGATGTCGTCTATCGTTGTGTTTGTTTGAAAATCTACAAAGAACTGTTGTCCAAAATTAACGAACGGACAACCAAAAATGTCTAAGGATAATTCGACTGGTTTGATCGTCATAGGGAGACCGTCATCTACTGCCCCTGTCGGAGTTCCACCGCCAGCCATCTGTCTCTGCATGTGTATCGTTTCCATCGCAGGATTAGACTGTGTCGACAATGACGCATTGAGTATCCCAGAGAATTCAGTACCATACTTCAGGGTCGGCATGTTCGCAGCTAAAATACCTCTTAACTGATCCGGACCTCCACGTATCCGGTACTTAGGATAATCTCCTTCGACGGGAACACCTCGGTCGTCCGCTTGAGTCGTGTGGACCATCATTTCTTCGACTAGACCATTTTGCAAAAAATAATCCATTGAAACTTGTGCCAACGCTTGATAATCGCTTCTACGTCTTTTTCGTTGTTCAACGAGCTCTTTCCAGTTGTCATACTCTTTTTTGTTCTTCTGAGGAGGAGGATTATCAATCGCGTTCTTCACAGCACGTTTGGCATTTGCGTATTTTCCAATCATACCCATGTCTGTTCCGGAAGTTGCTTGCCACAATTGTGCATACGAAGAATACGACGTTGTATTTTTATCAAAGAAGTGAAGTCTTAAGATACTGCTACCCTTTTCTTCTATGTTTGCGACGCACTCTACGAACATCTGGACATTTGGTTTTTTGAACCTTTTCTCTCCGTTTTGACCATAGCATGCTTGCATGACTTTTTGTTTCTTTGAAGCGAATGCTTGTTTTCCTTCTTCATCCTTGGTGTATTGTTCTTGAACCACTCTTTTGCCATCATCGTCTGTCCCGTAAAATGTGGATAATCCATAAATGTCGTCACCTAAGAAATTAAGGAACAGTTTTTTCATCATGTTTAGAAACTTTTGTATCGACACTGACGGAGAAAGCTGTAACTCTTTTAAGATCAACTCTTTGAAAGCGGCTTTGTTAATAGGATACTGGCCTAAATTAAGACCTCGGGCCCACATCGCATAGTCGTTCATAGGGTAGAACACTAATTGGATCTCGTTGAATCTACCTGTCGATCTAATTGGTTCTGCTAAGAAATGTAGAAGTATTTTACCAAAGGAAACATGCGTGTCATGTGAAATATTAAAGATGGAAACACCGTTATCGATAGTAGCGCTATCTGGTACAAGAAAAGGGTCTGGGGTTTCTCTCGAATTAGGTCCGGCCACAGCGTTGATTTTCCCAAGAAATATTTCCTCGACTTTGTCTTTGAAATCTTGTACACCAGCCTTCGCAGAGCTCCAACTTGTAGAAAGGTTCGACCATTCATCTGAAGAGCTAGTCCCGGACGAGTTGTTCCTCATGTTGTTGATGAACGTTGTGATTTTACCCATTTGTTCTTCATCCAGCGAAAGAAGACCTCCTACAGAGGAGGCTTTTCCTAACACGTCAGGAGCGCCCATTTCTGAATTAAGTGTGAAACCTTCTTGCTTCAATTCGCGCATTGCCGTACGTATTGATCGTATAAGTTCTTTCAATACATCACTTGGATGTTTGTTGTTAGGATCATTTGACACTAATTCAAACGTAGCTTTTTGTGCACCTTTAGTGTACATCTTCAGATCGATGTCAACTTGGCCTTCAGGTGTAAACGTGTATGACGAGTTCATAAGACCGTATTTTTCTCGAACTCTCATAGAGTTTATCAGCGCTCCATAGGGATTCACCTCAGGATCAGATTCTGGATGTGACCATCCCCATTCGCAGAGGAACTCTACGTCACCTAATTGAGCCGGAACCAACAATGGCTGAATCTGACTCATGCGTGTTTTGTCATGCAATTTTATTTTCACGCTGGCTGCTTTTGTAGCTAGCATTCCCGTAGCAGGCGTTACTTGAACACTAAACGATTCCATCGTCAGAAGAGGTCTAAACTTGTCTAACACTTTATTTTCTAGAGGGATATCTTGCGGCGTTGAACCCGGGCCGAAATTAGAAGCTGATGCATCCAAGTCAATATAATTCAACGTACCATCCACCAATGTCTGTGGGCTAGTAAATATTTCCATACCTGCAACGGAAGGCAAAGGTTTTTCTGGAGGGACTGATCCAGATACCCCATCTAACACGGGTGGTGGGTTCTTGAACTCAATAGGAACTCCAGCGATCAGGTCAAGGATCACTGCGTTGTCAGGTTCAATTCTCTCACCATTGAGAAATTTGTAGATAGATATTCCATTCGAAAAAACAGTTGCACCGTTAGACATGTTGTTCTCTGTCGTCGTAGGCGCATTCTTCACGATAACTTTTAAGTCTAAAAACGGAACAGCTTTCGAGATCTCGATGGATGGGAGAGCTTGAAGAAAGATAGACGATGCCATCGTATCCCTATTGGAAAAATTGAGATTTGGATGGTGCATCTCTATAATAGAGATTTTTTCATCTTCTGGAAAATCACCTATGCCTAAGATTTCACTGACAGATCTTTCTCTTAAATAACCTCTTTCGTCAAGCCCGTGAGGGTTCGCACTAGTAATAGAAATTACAGGAGATTCATCATCTGTCGGTGGATTCGAAAAGTGATCAGCTAAATCGTCTGTTTCGTTTCCAGAGATAAAGTTTTCAAATATTTCGATCATCTTTTCTACGAAAATACCATCGCCTTGTAACGAAAGAATCGCATCAGCAATTTCTTCTAGTTCGGAATTAACTTCAGCAGTACTCCTCGCGAGACCTTCCGACGTCATGTTGTGATTCTCGGTACCAGCTCCACGTAACAAGATTTGCATGAAAGAATTAGAGTCTTTCACTCCATAGATCTTGCCAAATTCTTTCAAAGCTTGTCTTAGCTTGTATCCCTCGGTGCTTGCGAATAGATTGTTTGCTCCACTCATTAGATTATCCTATAATTGCTCGAACTGCTGTGATGTCTGTAGGCACTTTCACGACTGTACCCGCTGGAAGTTGTAGGCCCCACCCGATGTCACTCAAAGCTGCGAGTATCCACCATAGTCTTGAATTGCCGAGATACTCGTGAGCTAGATGATCCAATCTCTGACTCTCTGTCAAGATTACGTCCCGAGTTGGAATTAAACCGAACTCTTTTGCTCTACGAATTGCATTGACAGTTTTCGCTGTTTCTAGCTTTCCACCTCTGATTCGTTTATCTTTTGAGTATCTTCTCATTCTTTAGGCTCCTTTCCTTCGAGTGCTAATTTATGCTGCTGTTCAATGTTGGTTGTTAATTTTTTGAACTCTGTATTATCATACCAAGCATCACCACCAACTGATCTCATGGTTTCACCCACACGATAGATAGGCGCACGATTAAAGCCTTCATGATCGATACCGGGAGTGATATCGTGTATTGGCACGATTGAAAGTTGAACGTCGCACTGTCGCGGAGCTCGTTGCCCTGGTTTAAGATCCCATGGAACAGATCCATACTTCCAATCGAGTGTCAATCCCGTGACAGCCACAGCGATACCACGACCCATCGTAGATTCAAAAGACTTAAAAATAGGATTGGAGTTTGAGAACAAATCTGACAACGATGGTCCCGGTTCGTCACCACCACCCAAAGATGGTAGCACACTAGCAGGCTCAGCATTCTCACTTTTTTCTTCTGAAAGATACATAAAAATCATCTCGCTAGTTTCGAACCATTCGTAAAGCATAGGAATAATTCCGGGCATCTGTAAGAATACCATCCCATCAGAAGAATTATAAGAAAGTTCGAACTCATCGGGATTTTCATTATACTTTGTCAGCACTTCATTTTGCTGTTCAGCAGACATCGACCCAATAAAATATTCCAAAGCGAATAATCGTATCCTTCGTGGTGCACCAGAATTTGGTACCGGAATAGAGTTATCTCTACGGATTTCAGTTTCACCGTAGGCGAAATCCGGATTTCCTACACCCATCATTCGAGCCATGTTCGTTTTCGAATAATTCGTTGTGAAAAGATCACCGACTCTGATTCTGCAAAGTGGTGAAGCAGTGGGCACCTGAGAAAACGGCTGGATAAATGTTCCTTCTCCCGTCGTTATTTTCGTACCTTCTGACCATTGTGGATACACTAGTGTTGTTAATTTATTTATTTTGACCCACATCTCATCGAAGTCTTGTTCGTTCATCGGCACTACCGAGAAACTTACACCTATAGCTCTAGAACCACCACCATAAATCTGCGCAGCTTCCAGTCGGCCGAAACCTTTTTGTGCCGACCATTCTCCCGTGAACCCATCTGTCAAAGAAGTCAGGAACGCATGAAACGAAATTATCTCATTTGTTCGTAGATCTTGAATGTAGAAAGGCATGTGTTCTGCTTCTAACTGGTCTTCTATTCTTCTCACTTGATCTGCAGAAAATCGATTCTCAGCACGAGCCTGCCACCTTTCATTGATTGGAGCATCAGAACTTACGTTGGCTGCAGCATCCTCATCTGAAATCATCTTGTTTCCAAGTTCATTGACACCCGAGAAATTACCCCAAGCTCCGCCGAGCTTCTGCACTCCAGTGTCTTCTAATCCTAATCGAATGTTTCGTATACTCTTCGGCATCAAGTATAGTGATGGTGTTTCAGTCAATGATAATCTAGATTGATACCCTTTCGCGAAAGCGCCACTCTTTTTTCTTGTAGAAGACGTTCTTAGCGTAGGAAAATTTGAGACTGCTTTTAATTCTACTTTATTCTCAGGAAAAGCTAATTTCCCAGCGAATCCCCGACCAATGTCCATGTCACCGACCATAGCGAGGTAATTAACGAATCTCATTATTTTATCATCTTTTCCGACATACCTGAGGATAGACTCATAACCGCTGACGGAATGTGAATTAATTTCTATTTCTTGTAATGTCGCTTTGCTTCTCACGACCTCTCTAAACAAGTTTCGCCAGAACCCTAAAGATGCACCATAATCTCCACCTATGATGTGCATAGAAAGTGACCCTAACCCCGCAGCTGTCGCTCTGTTGTAGGCCGTTGCAACATCGATACCTTTTAAGATAAAGTTTCCAAGCCCGCCTTCCTCGTTGTAGCCTGACACATTAGCGCTAGTGGACAACGTATGTCTAGGAACATAGATATTGACTTCTTTCATAACAGCTCGAGTAAAGTTAAGAAACTCTTCTTCGAGTATCTTCCCAGCCTGATTCACTGCGCCACCTGCGAGCTGTGGCACTAGGAACCCTAGATAATTGTCAACGTTAGCACTTACTTCATTTAGCTCTTCCAATGCTTTATCGATGATATCGACTGGAGAATGATTAAAACCAGATTGGCCCATCGTGAACGCTGTGCCCGGTTGTCTTTGAGGCTCCTTTGGATAATAATTTCTATTCCAAGGTATCTTAAGAAAGTCTTTTCTACCAAAGATCGGAGGTGTCGAAATAGTAGATAACAACATAGAAGCGGCTTGAAAAATCGAAGTGATCACTAACACACGTAACTGCACCATAGCCCAGATTTCTACTAACTGTCCTGCCACGGCCAGCGCTCTGTTGTTTCCAATTCCTGCAGGTTGATCGTAAGGAGCGGCCCAAGAATACAATTGTCCCCAAGATTCTCCAGATAGGGTGTATGTTTCAGACATTGGCATTTCTGAAAACTCTTCGTTTGGATCGAAGACATTCTTTGGTTGCATGCCACTAAGTGGAACACGTCTATAGTTCCCTTGCAAAGCATCTAAATTTTCTGGATGGCCTGCGATAGCACCACCGTCGACGCTTCCTTTGGCACCTAGATCTTTTGCATCATTGGGATCTTTAAATCCTTGCGCTGCAAGCGTAATTCTAGCACCAACTTCTGACATGCTGGAAAAATAATCGTTCCAGAACTCAGTGTTTGAAATTGTTTCTGAATTTGTCATGCCATTCAGATGTTCGAAAGACCTAAACCTTGAACCATACGTTGCATCCAAAGGTGTGCCATCTAGATGCGGCCCAGAACGCTGTACTTGATAACGATCCGGGTATTCGTTCGGATTAAATCTTTCTTGCCCTATTCCTGCCCATCTTGACGTGGGGTTAGAAATCGCATGCTCCAGATGTGATTCTACAATGTCTTGCCCGTCACGTAGTACTGTGTGGCCGTCTTGAACTCTAGGTGAATTTTCTCTTGCGCCACCTTCGTGATCTCCTACACCGGGAAGAAAACTATGTTGTTTCGAGAGGTTATCGAAATAATATTGTGCTGTCTCTTCTAGAAGATCCGTGTATTTGGTTCCTGGGTTCGATAATCTTTCGTATTCTATGGGTTCAGGATTTTCTATAGGAAAGTGACTTCCTCTATCGTTCGAGTTATCGTTATTTGGACCTTGCAGATTACCAGAAGTGTGATCTGATAAGAATTGACCTAATCGTACTTTACGCTCAGGATGAAGATCATCAGAGTCGAATCTTATGTATCCATCACCATCACCATCTTTCGGTGATGACCACGAATCAGGATTGTTCGTCGTCTGGCTTCTTGTCGAATCCTGATTGGTCGCTGGATTCGGTATTGTTCGTCTCCCTGACATTGTCGGCTCCTCTGTTCATGTTGGTTATTGTCGGCTCTATCTTCATCCAAAGCTCATCGTATTCCTGTAATTTATCTTTTACCATCTTATCGAACTCTTCGAGGTCTTCAGGTTTCATTTGGCTACGCAGCATCTGAATAAATCCTGTGTCTCCCACTGATTTCAAAAAATAACTCATATTAATCCGCCGTTAAGTCTAATGCGCTAGCACCGACTTTCTCTGTTGTCTTGAAGAACCCATCGTACTTAGTCGCATTGGACTTCGCAATCGCAACTGCGAGATCCTCAGCATCGATGGCAACTTGTAGTTTCACTGTAAGATTTACAGCCTCTGGAGCAATCGTGATTTTATGTTCACCAGAATAACCCATGATCGCTTCTAATTGTGGTTTGAGTTGAACTTTTCCGAACTTGGCCTCCATCTTCTTCATGTTACTTGCGATGGCGAGAGCCTCGGTTGTAATCTTGCCAACAATCATTGATGGAAGGTATTCACCTTCTTCCATCCAAGTGAATGCAGTTTTAAGATCTAAAAGACCTTGTGCACCCTCTTTTCTTACGAGGAATGTACCCAATCCTGAAAGGCCTTGAATAACAGATACAATACCCGATACAACGGCCGAAAGTCCTTCTCCGCCTTTCTTGATCTTCTCTGCTTCCTCGGCTGTCCCGAGCATTTCAGTTAGTTTTATAGCTGATTTGACAACGCCCTTCAGAGATTCTAATTCTAGAATATACGATACGTCTTTGAATAACCCATCGAGAACATCGGATGCTTTCTTTCCAGCTTTCGCTCCAAAGCCCATGAATCCTTTCTTCGCAGGTACCGCGAAATCATTGATCTTCTCCATTGATGTGACCAAAGAGAGAACAGCTCCGAATAACGCCTTGAGCGTTTCAGCTCGTTGTTTCAACACGTCAGGTTTTTCATTTGCGAGTGTAGGATGTTTGAAAATGTTCAGAAGAGCAACGATCATACCGGGTTTCTTATCAGTCCCGATTAGACCTTCCTTCATTCCGTCTAAGATGGTTCCAACGTTATCACCTACAGCTTTGACCATTTTCTGCATGTCATCGCCCTTGCCGCCACCATACCAATTACCAGCGTTTTCTGACATAGAAGTCAAAGGTTCGATAAGCGCACCGGCTAGCTGACCGATTGCTGCGACCATGCCTGCGATTGCCTCAGCACCTTTCAGAGAATTTTTATCAAACTTTCCAGCCATCTTAACCATCTTGTCGACGGCTCCTACGATACCTCCGCCTTCTGCTCCATCAGTACCGAGTATGTCATTGATAAACGTTGACATCGTCTTCATCATTGATGCAGGATCTCCACTTCCAAAGAAAGGAAGTGACGCAGCCATCGAGATCTTAAGTGCTTTCATTCCGACATCTGCTAGTAGAGCGACTGCTTTGACTACCTTGCCTACGATGTCTAAAGTTGCAGATGTTTTCTTTGGATCAGAAATTTTGATATTTGCAAGAGCTTCGATAGCTTCGACAATTAAGAAACTAGCTCCTTTTAGAAATACTTGCATGTTGTTCAAACCGATCAAAGCGAGAACTAAACCCGGACCTAAAGCAAACATGATAGCGCCAGCAGCGACTATCAGAGGAGTGACAAGTGCCATCGAACTGAGAATACCCATCGCCTTTGCAAAGGCTCCAGCGTCGACTTTGCTCCCAATCTCTTTTGCGATTCTATTTGCGCCATCACCGATGACAGGAGCAGCCAACATAAGAACGCCCAGGAAGACTGCTAGACCGGCCATACCAGCTGCAGCGAATGCACCAACGGGTGTCATAAACATCGCTCCTAGAATCGCACCAACAACTAGAAACGGAATTATCCCAACGATCATCATGTTCAATAAGAACACACCTTTAAGAACTCCTAAGGCATCGACGCCACCCCAAGTCTTGCCGAAGAGCATCGCTGGAAACGCTAGCAAACTTGCCACAGCGATTACGATGGCCAATCCGCCTATCCCAGTCAAAATAGGTGTCATCAGTTTATCTATAAAGAATCCTAACACACCAGCAATTACCAGCATCGGTAAAGAACCCAAAATCAATGCATTCATCAAGGCCACGCCCATCAGCAATGGCCCTATTGGAACAAGACTCCATGCAGCTCCGAATACCACGCTGGCTAGTGCCATTGCGATACCACCAAGGGCGAGGATACCTGCAAGACCAAATAAGCCTTTATTGACATTTTTAGGCCCACCCATTGATTTCGAAACTTTATCGTAAGCAAAAACAGCACCAATCAAAAGCACCGTGTTCATCGTGGCTGTAGTGAGACCAACAATTCCTTTTATCAATGCCATGAACGGCACAACACTAAGAACAAGACTTACAGCGACCATCCCCGCGGCAAGGCCGACCATTCCTTTGATCATGTGTTTTGTCATTTCCCACATGAGCATACCGGCGTGTTTTACGTCTTTCTTTGTGATCTTACGGAAGGCTTTTAGCATGTCTTCCATACCTTCAGCCATAGATTTCGTACTTCCCGCGGCTTTTTCGGCATCACCGGGTGCACCTTGAGCAGCTGCAGCTTTAGATCCCATTCCTGCGAGCTTCAGGGCTAAGACTTCGATCCCTACCTTTACTGCAGCGCCTGCAGCGGCCGCTAGAGTTGCACTCACGATCGATTTGATAAAAATTACTGTCCAAACAGCCGACAAGATCGCGATAAGAGGAGGTCCAATCTTTGCAAACAGAACTCCAAACAGATCTAGAAGAGCAGGAGCAAGATCATTGATGATTGCGTCTTTAATTGACGTGAAAGCCAACATAAAAGCACCACCAATCCCGTCACCAATCGAATTAGCTGTTTTGTTGTCTCCGTTTAGAAAATCTCTCAACGAATCTGCGAACATTTGAATGTATTTCGCGGCTGTTTTGATAATTTTCGGAGCTAATCCTGCTAATATCTTAAAACCAGTCTCGATCAGACCGCCTAGCATCGTCGCTAAGTTGTTTCCAGACGGACCTGAACCGAACCACTCCTCGAAAGCACCGAAGACTTTATCGAAAAGATTTTCTACAGCTTGTTTTGGGTCGGTTTTCACGAGTCTGAAGAACTCACCAAAGGCTTCCTTCACAGTTCCGAGGAACTTTTGTATCCTTTTGATGTCGAAAATGTCTTTGATCATCTGGAAAGCGCCGGCTCCATCGCCTCTGATGAAATCCAAGAACATGTGGGCGACTGCTTGTCCTGCTTTGTGGAATTCTTTAAGCCACTTTCCTACGAGAGATAGTAATTCTCTCATCTCAGGCGATCTATCTATGACTTTCATGAAACCGTTGATAAAGTTAGCCAACGGGCCACCCGCTAATTTATCTAGTTTTGTTGCAAGTCTGTCAACAGATTTCGCAACGTCTTGCATCGCTTCTTCTGGCGTGATCTTTTGTGCAGCTTCCTCCGCGGCATCTTCGAAGTCACCAAAGCCCATTTCATCTGTCGACATCGAAAGAGCGTTCTTCAATTCATCTACGGGCATGCCTCCCATAGATTCTGATAACATCTTTAATTCATGCCGTGAAAGATCGCTTACAGATCTACCAGTTTCTTCGAATGACTTACGAAGCATGTCCATTCTTTCCGCTGGGTTTTCTGCATTCATCATACCCATGACATCTACGTTCATTCCAAACGCTTCAGCTAACTTTCCTGCGTTCTGCGCAGCAGACTCAAAGGTATCAAACGCATCCATTGTGCCTTTTAATGATTCGATACTCACGCCTAACTTAGTGGCATAGGTTGCAACAGCAGCAAGCGATTTTGGTCCGAGATGCCCGAAGGTTCCCATGTCTTTGGCCATCTTGTCGATGTTCTTACCGATGACTTTTACGTCGACACCAAATTTCTTAGAAAGGTAACTAGATGCCACCATTGTTTCGTTCAATGCGTCTTCCATTGAACCGCCGGCAGCTGTCACGTTTGAGGCAATGTTCTTGAATGCTTCTCCGGAGATATTCATTCCTTTTCTCATTAGAACCAATTGAGAAACAGCGCCACCAATTTGGTCTTGCATTCTAACAAGTGAATCTCCAAACTCTCCCGCTATGGCCGTCATTTCCTGTAAGACAGCAGCAGATCTTCCGATTGTTCCCCAAAGTGACGTTCCTGCTGCTCCCAATGCTTTCTGTGCGGTTCCGAGATCACTGGCTAGGCCCTTGATAAACTTACCTTGATCTGACGTGATATCTCCAAACTCTTTTCTTAAAGATTCATTGGCTTGATGCATTTCACCTGCTGCAGCATTGTGATAATCAGCTGCAGCACCCATTAAACCGCTGAAGAATCCTCCAATAACTCCGAGTGCACCCTTGAAGATACCCATACCTGCGCTGATTCCATCGGTGAATAAATTAAACACACCTTTCGCTGCGGCTGTCGCTTCTCTAACACCTGACATCGCGGCTGAAAGAGCACCAAGTATGGCAACAGAAGCACCAGCAGCTTGAGACATCTTATTCGTCGCATCGCTCGCACTTTTGGTCTGTTCGGCTGATTTGCCCATAGCGGCGCCGAGTCCTTCGGCACCTCCAGTGTTTTCTTTCAGGGCTTCTGTTAATTCTTGAGATTTCTGAGTTGCATTAGCTGCGGTATCTGCGACTCTTTCGTTTGCTGCAGCAGCTTGTTGTCCGGCCTGTGCTTGTGCGCCCATCACGTTAGAAAGCTGACTCAAGATCTTATTTTGATCTTGCAAAGCTTTGTTTATTTGTTGGATAATATCCAACTGATCTTGTGAATTAGGGCCCGTCGACACCGAACTCTCCTCAAATTAAAATGCCTAACGAATTTAATTATCCGTTAGGAAAGATTTTCGTAAAGCTTTGTTCGACTACAATGGCCAAGATCGGCCTGTTATTTCCTTGAAGGTTTTCGCAGCTTCATTTTTTGCTTGCACGAGTTTTTCGATTTCGGGAAGTGTTACGTTTTTTCGTTGTAGATTTTCGTACAACTTTTTGCTTGCGTTTAACACGTTTCGAAACGCTTTTAGTTCCTTTGGTTTCCCTTGAATCTTCACTGACTTTTGATTGCCCGTGATGTATCGTATCGATTCGATTATCAGTCTCTGTTTCTTCATTGGCCAACATCTCCTTAATCCACTGTTTGTAATTATGCTCGACCTTTATTCTTTTATTCTTCTTCGCTTCTTTTTCTTCCCAATAAGCATTTTCGACTCTAACGACACGGTTTCCCCAACTATCTGTATACAGTTCCAATGCACCTTCTTTGTCCAGCACTCTCGTGATTTCAGCGAACACAGGCGCTTCCTGTATCGAAAGTCTAGCGTATACGAAATCACCAACGTTTGCATCTTTTATGTCAATCACCGCCGAAGATGTCTCCCCAATCTAAATCGAATTGATCGTGTTTTTCTTTTGATTTTTCAATCACTTTTTCGATCATCACCAAAGATGAACCAGAGCGAATCATTTTGAGTACTTCTCGAAAACACCCCGAATTAAACGCTCTTTCTAACAAGTCTAAGATTTGAGTTTCAGTCATGCAATCACCTACGTGAACCTTCGCAGATTCGCCGGAACTTGACTTCGGTATCGACCCATCATAGCTCTCGCATCAGGCGTGTTCTGGTGTGCGGCTCTTGTAGGCTGCGCATTTCCTTGCTCATCTTGCGTTCTTTTAATTTCTTTGTTCATTCTTTGTATGAACCATCTTCTTTGCCAGATAGGTATGTTATAGCATTCACCATACGTAAATCCCATGTAATACATCATTAAGAAGATTTGTTCAAGAAAGATCTCTTTATCACTCGGCGTCAGGCCAAAAAAAGCTCGCGCCTAACGGCATGGAGACCTCCGACTCCTCGGAACAGTGAGGGCATTGGATGTGTTGTTTCATTTCGACGCCAGGTTCGTTTGCATCCATTTGCTTTCTAAGAGCAAGAGAATAACGTGTTGGCATCTTCTGAATGAACATTTGAATTTTGGTCTTGTCTGAAATATCGTTGACTGCGACAATCTGCTGTCTGTATCGAGTAGTAATGAGGTTGTCAGTTTTGAAACCTTGCTTCTTCTTTCTTTCCTGCATTGCTGTCACTTCAACCTCGTCATGACCAGTCATGTGACGGTATCGAATAACAAGATCAGGATCTGTATCTTTATTCTTTGGCATTGTCGCTTCAAACAAGTTTGAACCAAGTGCAACAGGGTCGTTCTTAAGATTGGAGATAGGAAGTTCTCCAAGATTGAAGTTTTGTCTAGATCTTTCGCCACAAGCGGGGCAACCAACTTCAATCGCATAATCTGAGCCATAGCCTGTGATACGCAAAGCAACCATCAGTGCATTTCTATCTCCAAGAATCATGTCGTTTGGATCGATTCTTTTATCAATCAAACAAGAACGAATCAGCTCAGTGATAACTGTCCCTTTTTTAATCAACGCTTTTGACGTGAGAATATCTTCTTCTCTAGCGGTCATCGCTCTGATTTCAACTGTTTCTTTCATGTGAAGAGGATGCTCAGGAGGATATACAACACCTTTGGATGGAAGTGGAATGTTTTCTACTGGAATCTCCAATCCAAATTCGTCTCTGAGGACATCTCCTCGTTGTCCTTGCCAACCTGCGGCCATTGATCCTTCAGGTGCACCACCCGTAAGGACGTCGTTGTTTTTACGTTTGCTCATAGTATCTCCATAACAAAACTATTATTAAATTGAACCTAACTATATTTTATCGTGTGTGACGTATTTGTACAATCTTTATCCAAGGCAACCAGAATCGAGTACAGCTTGAAAGTCTTCAGGGCTCCAACCTTCGTACTGTGCGGCCAATTCAGGACCAAGATCTTCTAAAGGCGTGTAGATACCCTCCGCGTATGCTTCGAACTGTATTCTGGTACCAGATTGAAAATTATTTGCCATAGGGCCTAATTGATCTCTTTGGTTTTGGAACTTTGCGATGACAGCTTCTACAGCTCCCGGCTGAGCCGCCTCTAACAAAACTGTTCGTATTATTCGTCGTAATTTGTTTTCTGTAATTCTCATGTTATTCTCCCATAACGTTTCAGGGTTAATTATACCCGATCCAAATAAATGAAGCGCAGAACCTCGAAAGATTCTGCGCCTTTTGCGAACAAAGAATGCTTGTATTAGTATTGAAGTACGCAGTTGTCGAAACGAAGTGTCAACGAGATCTCCATCGGAGCACCGTCTTCGTAGGATACATCACCAAAGCCAGCATTCGTTAAGAACGCACCTTTGATGTCCCACATTTCAATAACGGTACCTACGGGATCCACAAGTTTCAACTGACAGTCTCTCTTGTAGAAGTCAGCGTAACCTGCACGACCTGATACAGATTCGAAGTGAGTACGTACCCATTCCAT
>Ga0163109_10002379_pt1 | contig 14720 bp, 12 predicted proteins | sample CRUFie1St13metaG_FD_108704 | JGI IMG/M metagenome (GOLD analysis project Ga0163109, IMG submission 108704) | Marine microbial communities from the Costa Rica Dome - CRUD Field 142mm St13 metaG | ecosystem: Environmental > Aquatic > Marine > Oceanic > Photic zone | place: Costa Rica: the Eastern... | reverse complement strand
TAGAATTGGGATTATCAATAAAGTTTCTAATCATAATGAGTGATTTTAATGGATCATTTTCACCTGTGAGTTGAGTAATGATATACCCTTCTTCCGATTCCATGAATTCATCCTTTAGTACAGTATCTTGGTTCATTTCATCAATAATAGTGTCCACCTGATAAAGAATTTCATCTTTGGAGTAAAAAGGATTAAGTTGCCACAATACATCATCCAAACCGCTATTATCTAGAGAAAATTTTACATTTGCTAATTTAACTGCTTGATCAGGTTCTACCATTAATTTTGAGCTATCAAAAACATAATCCATTGATGAGATATTTTTAAATAACGAGGTATTGATTTCTGAATTAACTATGAGATCGTTATCTAGATAACTTATACCAAAAGCACCTTCCTCAATCTGAAAATTATTGATTTCATAGGTTTCTTGGATATATTTTTTTAAGCCAGTTTCATCAAATAAACCATAATCCTTATAATTTATGTCAAAAGATATTTCATTCAGCTCGCTAAGTAACCCTAATGCCTCAAAAATTATAAATGGGTTTTCTTCAATTTCGGACGGATCCATAGGATTAACTAAATTATCCAAATAAAACTTAATGAGATCTTCTGAACCATCGATATTAAAATTTTGATCAAGAAGGAATAGTGATTTAACTAGAATTTTAGTCCCTGCCTCGCATCTTGTTGAAGAGCATGTGCCATCAACATAAAGATCAATATTTTTCATATAATCGAGAGTCGATAAGTATCCGATCTCGTTCATACTTAAATCTAATTCTTCTAAAAGGTATTGTTGAAGTGCTGCTTTATCATAGAGAACATGCAAATCAATTAACGCAACTTCGTAGTCTACTATGTCATAGGAGTAGAGTTTTATCTCATCAATGTTTATTGATAAAACATCTTTAGGTAAATTTTCGTAGACTATATTAACCTTGAGGTTTTTGATTGTAGGGACAAAAAGTCCTGAAACCCCTGCATCGTAATTGATTTCAATATATTCACTTAGATAATCTGGCATATAATCAGATTGGTATTTATCGACTGCTAATTTAATTTCTTTCTTTGCTACATAATCCATCGCAAAGTATGCTGCAACAGCAGCGAACGCAATAATGATGAGACCAAATAGTGCCTTTCTATTTAACATTTACGTTAACACCTATAATTAGAAAAGTTATAACTGAATAAAACCCATTGCGTAATTGGAATTCATAGGTATTACCAATTGGTTTTGTATTGAGTCATAACACATAGATGCAGCATTTGGTATACCTCTAGCTATAACAGAAACATCACCATCATTGGAAAATTTAGATACACTTCCATGTCTTACACTTGTGACGTACTTTGTTCCATCTTCCATGATTACAATGCCATCACCACCAGACTCTGCAGCATACTCTGTTTTTTTGATATTTCCATTTTGATCAAATGTGATCACTTTATTGTCACCCATATTCACAACTACAATATTTCCATCGTTATCAATTGCAACACCGTTTGGTAATGCAAGTGACTCATGATCAGAAAAGACTACTGAGGATCCATCGGGATTTATTCGAAAAACAACTTCTGGATTTCTTGTATTTGAGGCATAAACAGTTCCATCACTACTAACCCCAATTCCATTCATGCCTGTCGCACCATCAACCTTGATTGATGATAATGGTTTTCCAGAGCTTAAGTCGAATATTCTTAGATAATCAATATCAACTGTATATAACTTTCCTCTAGAAATAGCACTGCCAAGGGGATCATTTAATTCTAACCCATCACGTGTAGCCCCAATCCATTTAGGAGTATGTACGCTTCCATCTGGATTAAGCAATGAAACATAGGCATCATTTGGACCATCAGCTCTGAATTTTCCTGAATTCATAGCGAGTATTAGATTTCTCTCACTATCAAATGTACAACTTTCAGAAAAGTAAAAACTTCCATAAACTTTTACATTATCGGTGGTAAATACTCGTTTACCTGACTCATCAATAGCACTTATTGGCGCTCCAGCCTGAAACTCCTGAGCGAGAATCAAGCTTGTACCAAATAAAACAATTACGAATAACACATTCTTTGATAGTTTCATTACAACTCCTATTATTTTCTTCTGACATTACTTATTATATTTTTATCAAAGCCCTCTTCTGAGACGACTTCATCATAAATTTCTTTTTCAAACCAATCTATAAAATCCTGATTTCTTGTCTTTTTCCAGTAATTCCACGTTACTTTTGCTATCTCTGTCTTCATTGTTCCAAGCTTCAACATGTGCATACGCATATCAAGATGGGATTTATCAACAAGATTTCTTTCCACCTTATCATATGTATCAAATATATCGACTAGAACCATATTTACAAACACAGCTACCCTCCATCTTTCAGAATCATTTAATTTCTTCGTATCTGACCAATCCTTTGATAAGAAGGCACTAAATTCATTGTCCTTTGAAGTATTAAAGTATCTTTCATACATTCTATTCGTTAAAGAATGACCAAACTCTGCCTTTGTGATCTCATTTTGCTGTTTTATTTGTATCCCCAGATAGACAACCGAAACAATAACACCCAGAGCTGCAATTACTTGCACTATCAATAATATTAATTCACTCATATGCCACTACCCATATGATAATATTGATAGAAAAGATTTAGTTGCTGTGCAAATCATATTTATTTTTTTCTGTTTTTTTTATGAATTCCGTCAATCATTCAAATTAAGTTTAACTTCAATATAATTTTTTACATCAAGATTTTCATCTTCCATTTCAGCATAATATCCCTGCTCAAAACCTTTTGAATTCATACCTCTTTGCACTTTTTCACAGATGTCCCAATCCTGCTTATTAGTTATATCCCATAATTCTAGTGTATCTGATGGATCAAAGTTGTCTTTAGAAATTTCACTAGGATGAAATAATATTCTAAATTCTATTTCTGTATTTTTTTCATTGATTGGTTTGATAATAAAAACGGCCACATGATCCATCGCGAGACTTATTAATAGATTCGGATATACAGCTTGACCAAAATGTCTATCTTGCTCATATTCATTCAGTCCAGGAAAAGGTTTTCTTGTCGTTGTACCTGACATTGTAAAGGTATTTGCACCCTCTTTATGAGGCACTCCATTTTCCCAGTCCAGATTAGAGCCTCCATTCTTTCTGAAGGCTGGCACGATCTCACAGAGTTCTGGATGCACCCCTGCACAGTGATAACATTCATTATAATTTTCAAGGATTACCTTCCAATTGCAATTGACCTCATAAGTCATTTTGATTCCAGATTCTAGATTTTTAAGAGGATATCTTTTTAAAAGTTCTGGCACTTCATTGAGGTGTTTTTTTAAAGATTCACCTTGCTGTCCTATTTTGATAAATAGGAACCCGCCCCAACTTTCTACGTATATTTGTTTTAAATGAAATTGATCATCATTTTTATTTATATCAATGTGAGGTGCGTTTAAGAGTCTCCCATTTAAATCATAAGTCCATGAGTGATATGGGCATCTGATGCTGTGTCTAAAATTACCTTCTTCTGTTATATTTTTTGTATCAATTAGCTCACAGCCTCGATGACGACAAAAATTATAGAATCCTCTGATATGATCATCACTACCCTTTAAGATTATTATTGATTGGCCAGATATGTCTATCAACTTGTAATCACCGGCAGCATGAAAATCTTCGATTCTAGCCACACAAATCCAGTCACTATGAAAAATATTTTTTGATTCTTTATCAAACCATTCTCTCTCAACATAATATTCTCTTTGTAAAGTTGATCTCATGACATAGGCCTATATTGTGTTGCTCTGAATAAAGCCAAGTATATTCTCCGCAATAGAATTATCGAGTGTATTAAAGTGATACATCATTGAGAAATGATTATGTTGAGGAATTTGCATATGTAGAGGACATTTATCATGAATCTTGCATATCTGATCGATTAACATTATTGATTCCAATTGTGTCTTCATCCTATCGTACTCAGCATCAATAATAAATAAAGGTATATTTCGACCTTCAATATTTTCGTAAGGCATATTATTTTTGTTATTACCATAATAATTTCTTTTTGATTCCTCGCTGCTATTTTTATAGACACCAGAGAGTAATATTGAACCTCTTAGGCCGTCATTTCCGGAATTAAACTGGATTTCCTCATTGAAAGAGTATGTTGCAACATGGGCTGCTCCAGCAGAATGACCCATTAAAAATATATTATCAGTATCTAGGTTATATGATTCATGATTAATCGCAATCCATTGAATTATATCTGCAATATCTTCCGCACCACTTGGCCACTTATAATCAGGCGCCAGTCTGTAGTTAGCATTTATGCCAGTTAATCCATTTCTTGCAAAATAATTTAGTACATTATCGAATATCTCATCATCACTTTTATCACCCGCGATAAATGCACCACCATGAATAAATATGATTACAGCGGATTTTTTTTTGGAAGATTGATCATAATGAATATCGAATGTTTGCAAGGGATGTTCGCCATATGCAATATTTCGTTTTATTTTACCGATTGGATGATTTGCAAGTTTAATATGTTTTTTATAAATTTTTCTTAATTTGTTTATATCTTTACTTAAGAAATTACTTTGATAATTCTCAACAAGTATATGAGCTTCTTGTGTATTTTTAATTTGTGAAAAAGAAGTATTTGATATGAAGAGTAAAATTACTAATAAATAGGTCATAAAACTCCTAGATAAAATCTGCAAGCTGATCAACTGCCCTACTGCCCTCTGCTGCTGCTGTTCCCCAATGTTGGTAGCCCCTCAATTCAGAATGGCCAAATGAAATACGACCGAAAGGTTGATTCCTTATAACCTCTGAATAACCTGGGCCACCATCCTCCGAAAAGAAGAACCCCGGTGTAGGGGTTACATAAGCATGACCCCATCGATTAAGAATAATACCAGCAATATCATTTTTTGGATCAAATCCTGACGAGCCAAATAATTTAACCATTTGTTCTCTTATTTCTCTTTCGTATTGCATGTAAGTCTTACCCAGTAATTCATATTGGCCCAGCCTAGATTGTGTTTTTGCATCTAATCCTTGATTTGGTTTTTCAAATGAAACATAAAATGACATGGTAATTGGTTTATTAGGATCAAGATCAGGCTTATAGTCACCAACATGCATAGGTTTTCTTATATTGGTGTGAAAACCAAAGCCACCAGACCATTGATAGGCTGTAACACCTAGTTTTTTTAAAAAACGCCAGTTAGTCAAAGCGACATTGGCAACCAAAAAAGGCGCATGATTGAATTTATTGAATGCATCTAAGTGACTTTTTGGTAGATCGGAAATTATGTGTTTATTTATCCAACCACCAGATGCCATAACGACAGCTTTCGTATTTATTTTATGAAGAGACCCATCTCTAATGTAAGTCACATCAACGGAATCCTCATTTCTTTTTTTTATGTGGCGGAGATTAATAGCATTACTACTCAATCTTAGTCGGATATTATTACCATTTTTATCAAGATTTCTGAAAAAGATAGGGTTATTCATAATATCTTCAAATTTACTCTCACCACCAATTGAATCGGGGATCAGTGATTTAACAAAATGCCTCGCAAAACCATCATTTCCCCCAGGAAAACTATGCCTGTTCGCGGGATTCACAGGATTATCAGGATACAAACCATACATACCAAGTAATTTTGCGATATATGCCGACATAACATCACAGCCCATACCACCTGCACTCGCAAGAACAGGATCTGCATGTTTCGTAACCTCCTCATCAAGACCCATGACAGTTTCTATGTAATCTTTGTAGGTCATACTATCAAGCCAAGCATTTGTCTTTTTATCATCACTTGGAATATTTTTTGCATACTTCCACGCAAGAAGATCATTCCTGACTTTTCTCGAAACTGGATAACGCTTTAATTTATCTCTCCAGATATTTTTTATCCATTTTGCATCAACACCGTGAGAGTCCTGATCAACGAAATAACCCTTTGAAATGAGTTCTTCAGCCCACAACTGGACATCATAATGCTCCTGTGCGAACACAAGATTTTCATCATAATTCTTTACTTTTGCATAGGTAAATTCATCTGGGATATTGAGTAACTCTATGTATTTGAGATCTTCTTTAATATCTGAATTTTTTGTTTTGTAGTAGAAACTATTTGAGCCTTGAGGTGCAGTAAGTATTTGTCCGTTCACATTAAATTCATTTTTTTTTGCTTCGCCACCAAAAATTGGATGATTCTCTAATATAAGGCATTTCTTTTCAGGGTATAGCTCTTTGAATCTGTGAGCAGCACCAAGACCAGAAATACCACCACCGATTACTACAAGGTCGTATTTTTCTTCTACTCGGAGATCTCTTGCATTTGATTTTGACAAAAGACCATCTCTAACTGCATGCGATCCTTTTAAGATTTCTGGGGTATTTCCATGAGATAACTTTGAGTCCCCAATACCACCATAACCATACCAATCATCGGCCACCTGATCGGGCAAATTAGGATTGTTATCATTTCCAAATACTGAAGATGGTGAAGACATAGCGTAAAGTGCACCGCCGGCTCCCAAGAGTGATGAGTTGAGAAAATCACGCCTATCTATTTTTTGATTCAGCCCCAGAGAATCATCATTTTTTTTATTTATTTTTTTCATTTATTTTAGGATCACTCTTTAATTAATCTTAGTTCATTAAAAATTGTATCTGTTTGAGCAATACGTGTGAAGCGCATCTTACCATCTTTCTTTCCTGTAAATTTCATAATATTAATCGGCATATTTAATCTATCATTTGATCCATTTTGAAATGATATTTTTCCCGATGCACCAAAAAAACTTACCTGCCTCAGTTCTGACATAATATTTTTTCTAGATACTTCAAGATTTTTTATTTTTGTTGATTTGATTGCCTCTGAGACTAATAATATTTGATCATAACTTAATACGCTATATATGAAATTTGCTGAATTTAAATCAGCAGTCTCTCCCGATATCTTTTCATACATCTTAACATAGTTATCTAACTCCTCTGAGTCTGGCAAGCCAGCAATTGGAGAAAAGTATCCAGTTGCACCATCAATCGCGTCCATTGGTGTGTTATTAAGGATCATTTCCGAAGCATAGAATTTATATTCAGATTTATTGAGGTCATATTTATTGATTCCTTTAAAAAATTTTACAGTGTCGGGTGTCGGCGATATTAGGAAAATATGTTTCAGATTAGTCTCTGATAAGGCTTTTATGTGATCATCAATGATTGTTTGACTCGTATCTCTAGGAAATGAAAAGACTCTAGCTATATTTATATTCATCTCTAAAGCTGCATTTTGCAACGCTAAGGCACCTCCTGTCCCCCAAGTATCTGTTGTATGAAAAACAGCTATCTCTCTCGCACCATATTTTGATGCTAAATCAAGTAAATGTTTCTCGTATTTTTTGCTGGGAGTAATGACTCTTAAAAACCATGGAAAATTCTTTTCTGATGATAATACTGAAGCATTAGCACCATATGAGATTATTGGAACATTTTCATCAGCTGCCACATTAGCCATTAAAACAGCTGGGTCACTGCACTCTGCACCTACAATTGCGAGAACATTTTTTTTTATTAACGATTGTGTCATCAGCTCAACATTTTCATTCCAGCAATGATAATCAATAATATTTTCATCCGGCATAAAAATTTTATCGCCATCAAGCAGATCATCATCGTTGACATGCTTAATCGCTATATTTACCCCTAATCTTGAGTATTTCCCCCACTCTGCATATGTGCCATCTCTGTAGTGCTGCGTAAACATACCACCCAAATAATAAACATCAGCTGAAGCCTGCCCAAGAATGATTGATAACAAAACAAAGCAGAGTTTTATTTGCTTTAAAAATGACATCATCAGTATCCAGGCAAAAGAATTTTTGAATGATCTACAACAAGATTGCCATCACTTGAGACTGTGGCAACAGATTCGAATTTCACAGAATTTGATGATTCATCAAAACCATGACTGTTCATAATTTGCAACGGCATATTTATTCGATCATTAGATTTTTGAGAAAAATAAACTCTCCCAGTGACACCATTAAAGTCTACTTTTCTGAGACTATCCATCAAGCTCTGTGGAGTAACCACATGGTTCTTGCTATTGATGCTATTGATTGCATGGGCAATTGTATAGATATGGTCATAGCTCAATGCTCCATAAAAAAATGCTTTTGAATTGATATCAATTTCTTTATCAAGCTTGGATGATAATTCTATTTTAAATTGACTGAGTTCTTCTGTATTTTCAAGGAATGTCATAGGTGCGAAATATCCGGTGCTACCATTAACTGCATCAATAGATTCATCAGCTGATATCATCTCTGTTGCGAAAATCGTATTACCCTTCTTATTAAATTCATATTTGTCTAAGCTTTTAAAAATTCTTACGGTATCTGGTGTTGGTCCCGTAATTACAATACTTTTTATTCCAACACTAATAATCTCAGATATATAATCATTAATTGTTTCCTGATTTGTATCACGTTTAAAACCAAATTCTTTTTTTATGAGAATATTTTTTTTATTTACTGAATCATGAATAACTTTCCTTGCACCAAGCCCCCATGCGTCAGTTGTGTACAGGTAAGCAATTTCATTTATACCCATTGAATGAGCTAATTCAATTAAATATCTATCATATTCTTCGCTAGGAGTTACCACCCTGATGAACCATGGAAAATCTTCTCTCGACGAAAGACTAGATGCATTCGCTCCATTTGATATGACTGGAATTTTATATTTAGAAGCAATTTTAGATATCTCGACAGCTGGACTGCTGCAATCTGCTCCAGTAAGAATTAAAATATCATTTTGAAATAGAGTCTCAGCCATTTTAGCCGCATTACTTGGCCAACAGTGATAATCGATCGTATTCTCGGGGAGAAGTTGGAGTGAATGCTCATGCCCCAAAAAATTACTACTGTTAATCTCTTCGATTGCCAAAAAAGCAGCTTCACGTGCATAATCACCCCAATCAGCATATCTTCCATCATGGTAGTGATATGTGTACATACCTCCTAAATTATATATTTCTGAGTAAAGATTTTTATCTGGATTTATTATAAAGATTAATACTAGAAATAATGCTTTTATTACTTTATTCATTTTTTAACTATACAAAAAAAAAGCCCGCATAGCGCGGGCTTTTAACTATATGCTCGCTACTAAGTTAAGGTTTTACTCTATTAATGACTCCCATAACAATCATGGTTACTGCCATAGCGGTATAAACTGCTCCCATAGCGACTAGTATATCTCCAATCATCGGTCCAACTGTTGGAATTGCATTAGCACCTCCGGCAACACCACCGACATTCAACGCAGCAGCTGTCACTAGAACCCTTATTGTGTCTCCTTCAGCCATATACCAACCACACGCCAGACCGAGAACACAGAGTAGTAATGCTTCTTGTGGTAATGCAGCAAATGCAGATACAACTGCTATAGCTGCTGTTACTTGCTTTAGTGTTTTTCCTATATCCATAATACTCCCCCATTTTTTTTGGATTATTGAAATACAACTAATATTTAGTAAAAAAAATTATGAAATAATGTTTTTTTACACTCAAATAGACTAAACAAATTAATATGTAACTACCAGTTTTTGACTTATTCATAGCCATATATGTACAAATATGCGCACATATAGCAAATATTTAATTTGAATGCTAAGAGATGTTAAAGATTTTTTTTGATAATTTGTGATATTTGCTTAAGTGTCGGATTATCAAATGCTGTATCCAAATCAATTGTCTCGGGGTAGATCTCTTCGATCGCCATCATTATTTCTGTGAGAGTAAGGGAGCTAATACCAACATCAAACAGATTATCATTTTCCTTTATAATAAATTCCTTAGAGTACTGATTGGAGATTTCTAAAAGTGATCTCAAAACGTCATCATTATTAGTTACTTTATTGTTTGCCTGATTATCAATCAAGTAGTCAGAAAACATTCCATCTTGATAATGAAGACTAAGTTTAATTCTTTGTATTTTTCCACTCGTGGTTTTTGGTATTTTCTTGATTGGAATAACATGATCAATCTCCAGATTGAGCTGCTGAATAACGATTCTGCGTATTTCTTCAGCAATGCTTTTAAAAACCTTAAGATCGCTTTTGTATAGAACAAAAACAAGCAGTTGGTCATTTTGAGTGCTTTTATTAATTGCTCCACAAGCAACAATTTTTCCAAGATCAAAATTTCCAGCTTGAATGATTATGTTTTCAATATCATTTGGATAATAATTTTGACCATTAATAATAATTATCTCTTTTTTTCGTCCAGTAATAATTAAGTTATTATTAATTAAAGCCCCACAATCGCCTGTGGAAAGCCAACCATCACTATCGATTATTTCGTTTGTTGTATTTTCATCTTGATATATCTCTTTAGTGACACTCGCACCTCTAATTTTGATATTGCCTATTATTTTTTCTGGCAAAGATTTACCCGCATCATCCACAATTTTATACTCACAATCTCTCAGAGCTCTTCCGTGCATTACATATGGAATTGAATTTTTTTCGTCATCAGATTCCTTGCATTTGTTGTTATTCTTTAATGCCTCCCTGTCTAGATTTACATACTTGAATTTCTCTCCAGTTTTTGGAAAACTGACACCAAGTGTGGCTTCTGCAAGCCCGTATACAGGAAACATTGATTCTTCTTTTAGCTGAAAAACAGACATTTCATTCAGAAATTCATGACATAGTTTTACAGATATACTCTCTGCACCATTAATTAAGAGACGGACACAAGATAAATCGATATCTTTAATTTTTTTTCTTTTGTGAGCCCTTAATAGATGTTTATAGCCAAAATTAGGTGATGTGAGTATCGAAGCTCTTGCCTCGCTTGTTTTTTCTAACCAAAGCAGTGGCTTTCGTATAAATAATTCTGTATCCATGATTATTTGTGATAATCCATATGAAAACAATGTCATATGTGTTCCGATAAGACCCATGTCATGAGTCAAAGGCATCCAATTCATTCCAATATCATTTTCACAAAGATCTAAGCCTTCTGCGATTGCGTGTATATTGGTAGTTAGATTTTTATGTGTTAGAACAATTCCTTTTGGATCAGATGTTGAACCGGAGGAATATTGGATAAATGCAATATCTTCTGGGTCATTCTCCTTTATTTCACCTGAATCTTGAAACTCAATATCGACCAGTGATTCACTCACTACATCAGTCAATGAGAAATATTGATCTTTAGTTTTTAAAAAAGAGATTAGCCTTGAGAAAACATTATCATCTGTAATAAGTTTTGGATTTTTTAACTGAAGGAGCACTTCAAACAATTTTTTTCTATGCTCTTCACCCACACCAACTGCAATTGGAACTGGTATCATTCCGCCAAGTATTGCAGCCCAAAAACATTCTAAAAATTTTATATTTGATTTCGTATTGATAACAATCTCATCATCTGATTTAAATCCTAAACTTTGAAAAAGACCTAGACATTTTTTTATATTTGTCCCAAATTCAGAAAAACTTAATTCCTCTTCCTCAGACTTTGAATTAATGAAACGTATATAGCCTTCTTTATTAATCTGGTCGATGAAAAGATCGTTCAATGTATTATATTTTTTTAGCATGCTTTTATTGTTGATGTTTTGTTTTAAAGGAATATTAACTCAGATTATTTCAAATTCGCTTAAAATCTATATCAATTTGATCAATTATGTTTATCATTATAATTTATTTTTTTACTCATAATTGAAGTTAGTAACACGCAAAACAAAAAAAGAACAATAAATAATTAATACTATTAAAAAATAATCAAGGCATGAATAACTTAAAAGAAGGAAATGAATTCAACTATCATGGCAAAAGAAGGCTTTCAATCGGTCGAAAAATATACTATTTTCTTGGTAAACCAATTTTACTTTTAATTATTTATACCCTCACAGCAACTTGTAAAATACGAGTAATTGATGAGCATAATTCCATTGAAAAACTTGTTAAGAATACTGATATTTTCGCGCCATGTTTCTGGCATCAAGACTTATTAATCGCATTACTTGTTGTCTCTAGATGGCTCAAGAAAGGGTTCAAAGGTGGCTTTATCATCTCCCCTTCTGTAGACGGTGAAGTACCAGCCCGAATAGCTGCATCCTGGGGCGCAGAAATCATAAGAGGGTCTGCAGTTAGGACGGGAGCTTCTGCAATGAGAGATATTCATCGTTTTTTGAAACAAGGTATTTCTATTATAACAGCTGCAGATGGTCCGCTCGGCCCAAAGTTTCATTTCAAAATGGGAGTCGTCTTAATGGCAAAACTGGGTCATGCGCCTATTATACCGATAACATGCTCTAGTAAAGAAGCCTGGTACTTAAATCGTTGGGATCATTTCATGATTCCAAAACCATTTACTAAGATTGTCGTGATGATCGGCAAGCCATATGTTATCCCTAAGACCTCAAATATGTCACAACTTGAAGAGCATAGAAGCAATATTGAATTAAAATTAAATGAACAAAAATCCTCTTCTGAGGAATTATTATGAGAATTGATGAGTTAGCAGACAAAATAATACAACAATTATTTCGCATGAATTACCTCGTGTGTTTTTTATTTCTATCATGCACTTCGATAATTAAAGCAGAAAATGAATCAATATTGAAAGAACACCACGCTGATTACACCGTCAACGTTAGAGGCCTCGGGGGCATCTTAAGCACAAAATTGATCGAAGATAATGGTATTTACAAAGCTTCTAATGAGCTTAAAGCAAAAGGATTATCCCGAATACTCCTAAGTGGAACTGTAAATGAAAAATCATATTTTAAATTAACAGATAAAGGTTTAAAACCATCATCATTTTATTCGACGGACAAAATGTCAAAAGACGAAAAAAATATTTCAATAGATTTTGATTATGAACAAGATCTCGGACTTTCAATAATCAATGAAAATGAAACATTATTTAAAAATAAAGATAATCTATACGACAGAATTTCATTAAAGTTCGCACTAATGAGTGACCTCAAAAAGAATGATTTAAAAAATGAATACATTCTGTATGAAGGAGAGGAAATAAAATTGATCCAGATTGAGATCATTGAAGAAAAAATTATTCGTGTTCCATTTGGAGAATTTCAAGTAATAGGCATTAAAAGTCAACAACAAGGATCTTCTAAAAGATCAATATTTTGGTGTGCCAATAAATTAGACTTTCTGCCAATCGTTATTGAGCAATTCAGAAATGATAAATTATGGATGAAGGCAAGCTTAACATCACATGATTATCTTTGATTAGTTTTTTCTAATATAGAGCCTCCTGAAAATGACCTCATTCGCATTTTTATCTCTTATAGTAATTTGTCTCTGAAGGTTTTTATTTTGATTAACTAAAGAATAAGTTTCAGTAATTTTCATACCTCGATCATCAAGTGTATCAATTAGATAAAGATCATTTTGCCACCCAGATGATCGTTGTGCTTTTACTTCACCCAGCTCAATTGTTTCAACTCTATTATTCTTGTACTCCTCTACGATTGATCGATTAAAATCGATATAAAGTGCGAATCTGGTTTGAGTGATCTTGATTCTCTTGGCGTCTCTCAAAAAAAGGTGAGCGACATAATCTGAATTACGATTATTCTTTTGGTTGGCAGATGAAGAGAAAATATTTTGTTTACTATTTTTTCCGATAATTCTATTTATCACCGAATCTAAGTCTTTTTGAGCATCATGTTTTGAAATATATTCCCAAGATCCCTCTAAATTGATTACTTCTTCAGGGTTTTGATTATAGTTTACTAGTGTCTCACTAGTAGAGCATGACATTAACAAAATAAGAAAAGTTAAATAAAAAAATTTCAACATATCAAGAATGAGTCATCTGAAATTACTGTAATCTATATATATCTAAAATATAATATCATCATGATAGACAATCATACTCAAAATGTAAGTTCAATCTGGAGCTTTAGACAAAAAAAAATAGATCAGCTACCTAATATTGCAGATGTAGTAATTATTGGTGGAGGAATAATCGGTGTCTCTACAGCCTATTTCTTAGCAAAATCAGGTGTAAATGTTTGTCTGTGCGAAAAAGGATACATCTCAGGTGAACAATCAGGAAGAAACTGGGGCTGGGTCAGAGTTCAGGGAAGAGATGAAAGAGAAATACCGCTCATGCTGAGAAGTTTGGAGATATGGAGAGGCCTATCTGACGAAATTCAGGGTGATACGGGATATAGAGAGAGTGGATGTCTTTATTCTGCATACAATCACAAAGAGATGGATAGCTATGATTCCTGGCTAAAACTTGCAAAAAAATATGATATAAAAACTGAAGTATTAAATAAGGCCGATCTGGAAAGAGAAGCTGGTCAAGTCGCAAAAAGATGGATCGGTGGAATTATAACAAAGACTGATGGGAGAGCAGAGCCTCATCAAGCAACAATTAGTATTGCAAAAGCAGCACAAAATCTTGGGGCAAAAATTCTCACAAAAACAGCAGTTAGAGGTATAGAGAAAACCGCTGGAAATGTTTCCGCAGTCATAACTGAATACGGACACATAAAAACATCTATCGTAATTTGCGCAGCTGGTGCTTGGTCTTCCTATTTTTGCAGATCACTAGGCATCTCTGTTCCCCAGCTTCAGGTAAAGGGCACTGTCGCAAGGACAAATCCGATAAAATC
>Ga0163109_10002378_pt1 | contig 14722 bp, 15 predicted proteins | sample CRUFie1St13metaG_FD_108704 | JGI IMG/M metagenome (GOLD analysis project Ga0163109, IMG submission 108704) | Marine microbial communities from the Costa Rica Dome - CRUD Field 142mm St13 metaG | ecosystem: Environmental > Aquatic > Marine > Oceanic > Photic zone | place: Costa Rica: the Eastern... | reverse complement strand
TACCAAATATAAATTTATTATTAATTTTGTTATATACGACTATAAATCCTGTTGTTCCGCTAAGCGCATTCATTCTATTAGTGATGGATTTTGCTAAATTTGTTGCAGAATAAAATCCATCTTCTAATTCAACCTCAAATGTATTATTAGATACAGTAAATTTAAATTTAGTATTTTGGAATTGAGATGATATATTATATAAATTCATAGGTAATGTGATATTTGTTAACTTAATATAGTTAACATTTTGTATATAATTGGGTAAATTAATTTCAAAATGATTAGAGTTTTTCCATTTTTTAATATCTCTATCATTTGAATCTACAGATATGATCTCTTTTTTTAAAACGTAATTATTAGATTTAGGTATTATATTATAATTATTTTGCATATAATAAAATATTAGATATTAATATTTAATATTTTTAAAATTAAAAAGTTATAATATAATATATATGAATGGAACTAATTTAAGAATGATAAAATATTTAATGTATTCATTAATAGTCGTTAGTCTGTTATTGTATTTATTATTAGGAGGCACGGTATTACATATAGAGAGTTGGTCTTATGGGTTATTATTAACATCAATATCTATTGGATTATTTTTAACAATGTTTGGAACAATATTATCAGCATTAAAAGATAATACAGGATCTGAATTTGGAGTATTAGGAAAGATTGTAGGGACATCTATTAGTGTTTTGTTTAAAATGTTAGATGGAATATTAATAGCAGGTCAATTAGTATATTTAATAATGTTGAATAATAAACATGGTGATATTTTTGTAGGAAAAATAAAACCAGATAATTTTTCAATGAAGATGTTATTTATTACATTAGGGGTAGTATTACAAACAGGTTTATTTATGCATAAACATTTTAATAATGGCAATGTATTTATAGCAATTAATGTAATGATAGCATCATTAACGATGTTATTTGTTTGGGATTTGAATAATGATTTAAATAAGAAACTAGTTGATAAATATAAAGTAAATTAAACAATATAAAATCTAAAAGTGATACCATATTCAGAATTGGAAACCCATAACCCAGAAATTTTAAGTAAAAATGTAATATTATCATAAGATTTAAAATTATTAAATCCTTCAGAAAATAGTTTTATGTAAGAATTAGATAATTGTTCGCTAATCCTAAAAGTTTTTGATAGATTGGAAATGTTATAAAATTTTGTTAATATGTCTCTTTCTATATTAATAATATTGTTAATAATTTTATTATTATGTGAATTATTTTTAAATATGCATTTTAATTTATTATAATATTTTTCAATTTTAATGTCTTTAATATTAAATTTTATATATATTCCGTTAGTATTAAATGAATCATCAGAATAATAAAATCTATAGAAGAAACTATCATCTATTACATTATTTCTAGTTTTTTCACTTATAATAATATTATTTTTATCGAATTGTTCACTGTTTAAGGATATTAACATTTATATAATAATTATAACTAGTATTTAAGTCATTCCGTTTAAAAATAAAGTTAATGTTAAAATGTTATTTTCATTTATATCTTTGAGATTAATTTTATTTTCTTGAAATAGTTGTAAAAAATTATTACAATTATCTATACTTTTTATTAATGATTTATATTTAATAATAATATTTGATTTCCATAATTTAAAAACTAATGGATTAACTTCTTTAATACTTTCTAATTTTTCTAGAGTATCATTTAAATCATAATTATTCATTTTAAAATATATAGTATAAAAATATTTAAGTATATGAATTGATAAATATATTATATGAAATATTTATCAACTAAATTTGAAGATTATTTATCAGAAATGGAAAAAAATAATTTACATGAAAATAAAAAAAATTTATTAAAAGACTTGGATTATGATAATTTAATATTCTATGGAACAAAAGGAATTGGAAAATATTCTCAAGTTTTAAATTATATTAAAAAATATAGTGGTTCTAATTTAAAATATGAAAAAAAAATTAATATAGAGTATGGAAATAAAAAACAATATATAATGAAACTTAGCGATATTCATTTTGAAGTGGATATGGAGTTATTAGGATGTAATGCTAAAGTATTATTTAATGAAATTTTTTATAAAATATTAGACATAATATTAATTAGAGACAATAAAACTGGTATAATTGTATGTAAAAATTTTCATAAAATACATAGTGAATTATTAGATATTTTTTATAGTTATATGCAAAATATAAGTCATAAACAGATAAATTTGAAATTTATTTTATTAACAGAAAACGTGAGTTTTATTCCAAATAATATTTTAGAAAGATGTAAGATAATTCCATTTGAAAGACCAACAAAAACGAAATATTCAAAATGTGTTAATGTTAATTTAAATGATGTAAAACTATCAGAAATAACTAATATAAAAAATTTATGTAACAATATAACAATATTTAATAATCCAAATAAAAAGTTAGTTACAAAAATAATAAATTTAATAGAAAATTATAAGTTGATAAATTATTTAGAATTTAGAGATATGATATATGATATATTAATTTATGAATTAGATGTTCTAGATTGTATGAATGATATAATAATTTATTTTATAAAAAATAATAAAATTAATGAAAATAACTTAGATAATATACTTTATGAATTAGATAAATTTTTGGTGTATTATAATAATAATTATAGACCTATTTATCATTTAGAAAGATTTTTACTATATATATGTATAACTGTAAATGAATTATAATGATGAATATAAAGATCATTGTATAAATTTGGGAATTTCATATACATTTACAAATAGTGAACTAAAAAGAGCATATTATAAATTAGCTTTAATCCATCATCCAGATAAATCTAAAGATAATGGTGAGAAATTTAAGAAAATTAATGAATCATATAATTTTTTATGTAATTATAAAAAATATAATAATAACTTAGAATCAAACAATAGTTTTTCAGATTTAATAATAAATATTATAAATTCATATGATCCTAATATTAAATGGTCCAATATATTTATTAAAACTACAATAGAAAATATTATAAAACATTGTGAATCTTATTCTGAGACCATATTTAAAGAATTAAGTAAAGAAAAATCAATGGAATTATATAATTTTTTTTTAGAATATAAAGATATATTTTCAATAAGTGATGATTTACTAAATAGAATAAAAAAAGTAGTTCAAAATAAATTTAAAAATGATAATATAATATTATTGAATCCATCTATAGAAGATTTATTAGAAGATAAAATATATAAGTTAGATATTAATAATGATATATTCTATGTTCCTTTATGGAATTCTCATATTGAATATGAACATTTAGACTCTACTATATTAGTAAAAAATATACCAGATTTATCTAGTAATATAAAAATAGATAAATTCAATAATATTCATATAAGTTTAGTGATTGATATAAAAAAATTATTAATAACTGGATATAAAGAATATACCTTATACAACAATAGAAAAATTAAGATAAATGCATATGATTTACAAATTAAAAAAGGAATTCAATTAGTAAAATTTTTAAATAAGGGGATTTTAAAAGTAGATAAAAATAATATCTTTAGTAATGAAAAAAGAGGAGACATTATATTTGAAATTAATTTATGTTAATATATATTATATGAGTAATATTAACATAAATAATGAATTATTAAAAACAAAATTTTTATTTCAAAGATTAAAGGAAATAATTCAGAGTAATAATATTAAATCAAGTGATGGTGATTTTTTTAATATAATATGGAATTCTGTAAAAGAACAACATTCTATATTAAAAGATGAATATGGAGACACTAGAGATAATCCTGTAAATGAAAAACTTTCTCAAAATTATGAATCAATGAAATTATTTTTACAAAGTTTAAAAGAATTAAGAGATAATTTAAATAATAATTTGGATGATAAAAATGAGAAACAATTAAAAGTTATTCAAGATTTAAATAATTATGTAGATGATGCTGAAAATAGAGTTAAATATGAAGAAAGAAAAGGGGGTATGATGGGAAAAATGGGTAGGGCCAGTAAGAATGTATCATCAAAATTATCTTCATTAGGAAGTAAAATGAAAAATATAATACCTAAAAGAAAAAGAAATGAAAGTAAAGAGTCTGAAGAGTCCGAACAACCATCTGCTGAAGAGCCAGAACAAACATCTGCTGAAGAGCCAGAACAACCATCTGCTGAAGAGCCAGAACAACCATCTTCTGAAGAGCCAGAAAGTAAAGTAGAATCTGCGAAATCACCTAAGATCACGGATGATGAAGAATTATTAAAAATTATTGAATCTGATGAAAATATATTAGTTGTTAATGATGGTGAAAATGGAAACAATGCTTGTTGGATAAATGCTCCATTATATGCTATATTATCACATAAAGAAATAATGGATGTGAATAATTTTATAGAAGATCCATCTCTTGAGAACTCCTCAATTAAAAATTATCAGGATATATATGATAAATTACAATTATTAAGATTTACTGGATCTCGTGGTGGTTGGAATAATGAGTCATATAAAGATTTATATGATAGTATGAAAGAACATACAGAAGATAATACAATCAATTATGGGGAATATGGAAATGCTTATGATGCTTTAGTATTATTCAAAGATGTTATATTAAAGGGACAAAGTGGTCAAGAATTAAAAATAGAAACTATTAATTCTGGCAAAATAGATGATCTAATTAATTTCCATAAAAATGAATATGAATTATTGTCTTTTGTTACAGGAGTAAACTGTATTAAATCATTAGATAATATAGGAGATGCAGTAAATGATGAACAAAACTATGGACATTATATATCATTTGCCAAAGTAAATGATGATAATTGGATTAAAGTAGATATGTTAAAAACACCAAATAGTAAAATTATAAAGAAAGAAGATATTCCTGATTTACTACCGTGTAAAGAAGGGGAAATGCGTCAATATTTTGGTGTATTTAAAAAAAGATTTAATGTTAATGAAATAGAAAATGAATTAGAAAATAATCAAGATGAAGCTATAGTTGCTGGACCAGGCGTGGAAACTGTAATTAGTGAAATTAATGATGTTGCAAAATCAACGTCTCCTACTGATATACAATTAGAATTAAGCGATGATGATATTAAACAACCTAATGGAGTTCAATCAGATATTGATACTATAGATCTTCGTCCTCCAACTCCTCCATTAGTAGATGAAGAGGAAATTAAATTAAATCAGACTCGTCCTCCAACTCCTCCATTGCCCGAAGAAAATATTCCATTACCTCCATTAAGTCCTTCAAAAAAGGAACCCAAGCGTTTGTCTTCAAAAAAACTTCCAGCACTAAATAATAACAATAATAAACAAGAAACTTCTTCTCAAAATGAATCAAAAAATGATAAAGATGATAATAAAGATAAAGATGAAAATCCGGCTAAAAAGGAATTGGACAAAAAGTTAGTGACGTTTCAAAAAAGTTTGAATGATTTAATTAATACATCAGTAAGACTTAAAAATATAGAATTTACTACTATAAGTGAAAATAAAAAAGATATTATAAAACAATTAAGAAAAAATCATCCATCTAAAGAAGTTATATTTAAGTATATAGATGATATAACAAATAAAGAATTAAAATTAGTAGATATTGATGATGATACTAATAGATTGGATAATTTTCTCAGTAAGTTGAAAGAATTAGAAATTATATCCAGAATTCGTATGGTGTATGGTATTCAAGTAAAAGATAACAATGACATCATATATTATTTTAATGAAATACTTAAAATATTAAAACAAATTAAAACGAAAAAAGGTGAAAAGAGAGTAAGAGGAACTATAGGTAGAAATATTAAAGAGGTTGTTAAAGGTAATAATGATTTTAAAGGAGAAGATAAAGGACCGGGTATGAAATTAATAGTTCGAGCAGTTATATCAGAAATGAATGAAATAAATAAATTATTTACATTGTATCAAGTATTTGCTCAACAATTAAGAGGTATTAAGGATATACTAAGTAATATGAAGGGAGAAGAAGTGTCTGAAATAGATGAGGCTTTATCATTTATTAATAAAACAGTAACAGATGCGGATGTTGGCGGTAGAAGAAAAACACAAAGATTAAGATTGAAATTAAAGAAAAAGAAACATAGTAAAAAGACTAGAAAGAACCGAAAGAAAAAGAGTAAAAAGAGACGTAAAAAAGGTTAAATTTACATTATTAATTTTCGTAAAAACAATAACAATTAAAAATATATTAAATATTATTTTTAATTATTAATTATATGCTAACTATATTTTATAAAAATAAATGGAATATTTTTTTACTAATATGTATTTTTTATTATAAAAAATACTATAAATATATTTTATTTTATATGTATTCAAAAACGAATAAAGGTTATAAAATGATAGAAGATAAAAAGGAAAAAGCAAGGAATTTAATAAAAAAAGATTTATTTCGAACAACTTTTCTACATAACTATATTAAAATTCCAAAGCAAGGGATTAATACTAATACTATGGATAATATTTTAATTGATCGGAAAGACAATATTAATAATAAAATATCTGGTTGCGTCTATTCATCAGATATAGATTTAGAGTATAAAATAAAAAATATTAATAATAAATTCTTATATTCAAATCCTCTTCATCCAGATATATATCCTAGTTTAATAAAAATGGAATCTGAAGTAATAAAAATGGTTGGTAATTTATTTGATCTTCCAGATGAGGGTGGTGGAAATATAACAACTGGAGGAACGGAAAGCACAATATTAGCTCTAAAAGCATATAAGAAAAAATATAAAAGTAAAAACTGGTTAAATATTTTTAAACCAGAAGTATTATGCACAAAAACGGTTCATGCTGCTGTAAATAAAGCTTGTGAATTATTAGATTTAAAAATGGTATATGTAAAATTAGATGAAAATTATTTAATGGATTTGAATGATTTACGTCGGAAAATTAATTCACGAACGTGTGTAATAGTTGGTTCTGCTCCTTGTTTTCCATATGGATTAATGGATCCTATAAAAGAAATAGGTGAAATGGCGGAATTATATAATATACCATTTCATGTGGATTCTTGTTTAGGTGGTTTTATTACACAATATGATAGTAATTTAAAGATAAGTTTTAATAATAATATTCAATCTATTTCAGTAGATCCACATAAATATGGATTATCTCCAAAAGGTTCTTCGATATTATTATGGAAAAATAGAGAACTAAAAAAATATCAATATTTTGTAGCAGCTGATTGGACAGGTGGGTTATATGCTAGTGTATCTCTTCCAGGAAGCAGAGTAGGATCTCAAATAGCAACAACGTGGGCAGCTTTATTATATAATGGAAATGATAATTATCAGTCGATGTCTTTTGAAATAATAAGTAAAACAATTAATTTTGCAAAAAATCTTAGAGAATTACCCGGGTTTAAAGTAATAGGATTTCCTAATGTTAATGTAGTAGCTTTTTATAACACAAAATATTCAATAGGTCAATTAAATAAATATTTAAAACAAAGAGATTGGAATATAAATATATTACAGAATCCAATATGTTTTCATATTTGCATAACTCCAAAAAATATTAAATATATAGATATGTTATTTTTAGCATTAAAAAAGTTGAATGATGAAGAAGTTAATGATAATGATGATAATGATATTACAGCTATTTATGGAATGGCTGCAGAAATACCGGATAAGAGTATTATAACAGAATTAATAAACTATTATTTAGATATGACTACAAATATTTAATTTATTTAATACAATGAATATCAATAATAATTATGTTAAATAAGAGGTATAAAATACATTGAATTAAAATTTATCTCTCCCAAATTATTTTTAAAAAGTCATGAAGAGTATAAAAAAAATAAAAATAAAAAAAAATTTTATAATTTATACGTATAGTATAATATATGAAATTAATAGTAAAAAAAACATTATTATTCATATTTGGATGTATATTAGTGCGTAGTTTATTGGTTTTATTATCATATAAAATCAATAAGAAGTATTTGCCTATATTAGGATATATAGGTATATTATCAGGATTAGGATTTATAATGGTATATTTAACAGATTCAAATAAACGAGGAGCAACATTTGATCAGAAAGCTTGGTGGAATATACTAAGGCCGATTCATGGGATGATATATATATTATTTGGATATTTAGCGATCAATAAAAATTCTGAAGCATATAAAGTTTTAATAGCTGATGTATTATTAGGATTAGTATCTTTTGTTTCATATCATTATATATTATAATTGATAAATAAGTAATTGAAAATAAAAAATATTATAGATTAATTTTTTTTGACAAGATATAATACAAGTCTAGGAGATAATCCTTTTAATGTTTCAATATAATAATTACATAAATGTATATTTTTTTTCCAAATTTGCCATACACACCAATTTACATATGTAATTTTTCTATTAACATACCATAATCTATTATAATCAAAATAATATTGTTTTATTATATCCCATACCTCTTGAGGGAATTCCATTTATATAAAAAAATAATAAATTAATTTTAAATAACTAATTTATTATTTATGATTTATGATTTAAAGTTATTATTGAACATTTATGTTGCTTTCTTCCTAACCTTCTTCACCTTTCTAACCTTCTTCTTTACAGGTTCTGGTTCTGGTTCTGGTTCTGGCTCTACTTCTTCTTCATCTTCATCATCATCATCATCATCGAATGTAGGTGATGTATCTTCTTCTTCATCAACTACTGTAGAATCTTCTGCTTCCTTAGCCTTAATTTGTTCCTCCATTTCCTCATCATCACTATCATCTAGCATTTGACAAGTTCCACTTCCAAGTAGCCTAGCTGGAGGTCTAACCTTAGCCTGAAGCAACTGCCACGTTACACCGCATCTACCTCCTGCAAACCAAAGACCACTACACCTAAATAGTCCACTTAGATGAGATGCCTTAGGAATCAAATCAACAGGTGTTCTATCGGGAACTGGTGCTCCATCCTTAGGAGGAAGATATAGTGGAGAATTATCAGCGTGATTATAAACTTCTGTGCTAGTAAACTTACCTTCCCAATAACTCAACTTAAGCTTGAGACTAGGAGAGCGATCATAGTCAGGTTCTCCGCTATCATCCTTCTTCTTAGGATACTTAAGGATAGGATAGAACATAGCATCTACGACTTCTGCGCTCATCTTAGACTTTCCAAACCATTCCTTACAGTATCTTACGCAATCATCCTTAATTTTCTTTTCAAACTTCTTAAGATTAGCCAACATTGCTCTAGTTGCACTAGTCTCATTCCTAAAATCCAAACTGAGATCATATGAAACTCTTCCGCTATTTTCATCAACTCTTTCATTTACTCCCCAACACAACATAAGGGGAAACTGAAGAACAATAGGAGAATTTTTAATAGTGCACGAAACATTCTTTCCACCCCTCTTATTCACAGAGGCTGGCTTATAAGAAACGGTATCTGCATCAAAGTGCTTTGCTTTAGTAATAAGATCTGAAACTGAAGACATTATATTTATAGTTTAATATACGGGTATTTCTTTAAATCAATTTAAAAAGTAATAATCGGATTTAGACGTAAAATAAGTAATTAAAAATGAATATACATTACAATATGTCACTTTCATCATTAGATATAGGTTTTAATGTATTATTAGAAGAATCAATTACATTAATAGTAGGATTTATAGTATCATTATTATTATTATTATTGTTTAAATTATCATTATTTATGGGTTCAGGAGATGTTGACTTTATTAAAGTAGGTTTAAATTGTTTTTTTTGTTGAAGTAATTTTTTATTATTAAAATCTACTCTAGCATTATGAATATCTCTCTCAACCATTTTTTTAATTATAGCGTGATCATTAACATTATTAATATTATTTTTTTTTAGTTCTTCTATTTCAGAAGTAAATGATTTTTTATGCATAATAACGGGTTTTTTATGTATAATAGGCGGAGGGTTAGTTGGATATGATTTGTTGGTTGTATTATATTTAACTTTGGGAGATAATCTATCATGATTTATAGATAATCTTCTGGGTTTTTTTTTAATTTCTGAAATATTTATTTTAACTGAATTATTAGAAGCATCTCTAATATCTTCTAAATTTCTAATTTTGTTTCTTTTTACTAAAACTAGTATAAATATTCCAAAGATTACAGTTAAAGAACAGATAACTATAGCTGCAATTATTCCAGGAGTAGCATTGATATCACTGGTTTGTTTTTCTTTTTTAAATACTAAATCATATTCTGTAACATTGTAATTAGTAAAATTAGTAAAGTTTGTATAGTTTATTTTATTTATTAATTCAGTATTTATAGTATTTTTATTTTTATTATCACTTATATTTCTATTTATATTTTTAGTATTAGGTTTCGATATATTTGTATAATTTGTAGTATGATTGTAAATAGTAACATTATTAAATGAAGTAGTATTATTAAATGAAGTAGTATTAGTTTTATTTATATGGTTATTAATATTATTTAATGTTTTATTAAGAGTTATGTTATAAGTTGAATTAGTAAAATTTAAAATAGTGAAATTTAAAGTAGTGAAATTAGAATGAGTAAAATTTAAAGTAGTGAAATTAGAATGATTAAAATTAGAATGAGATTTATTGTAAGTTGGTTTAATAATATTAGATGGCAATAAATCATTATCATTATGTTGAGTATTATATATATTATAAGGATCATTAACACACATATAAATATCGACAGAATAAATAGGTTTATCCGCAATTTCGTTTGTCATTCCCCATAGTTTTTTACAATTATTACAATCATTCGAAAAACAACTAGTAATTAAGGAAAAAAGAATCAATGGTAGTAACATATTATCTTATAATAATGTTAATTATTATCTTAAAGTATAAATAAATGCAAATGTTATATAATTAAATAAAAAATATAAATAAAATATGATATAATTAATTAATGACCAGTTTGTTGAATGATATTAAGAGTTTAAAAAATGAAGTAGTCACCAGAAAAATAGAACATAGTATTCAAACTTCACCAAATAAATGGAGAGAAGAATATTTATATGATGATCTAAAATTAAATAAAAAAAAGAGGAGTAAAGTATCAAGCACTGAATTTGAAGTTCCATCATATGAAGAATATGAAAATATACTAATTTATAATTATAATATTAGTCAATTAAAATCAATATGTAGATTTTATAAACAAAAAATAGGAGGAAATAAAAGACAATTAATGAAGCGGATATATAATTATTTAAAATATTCATTATATAGCGTAAAAATTCAAAGCTTAATTCGTTCCAGATTAGTTAGAAAATTATGTAAGCTAAAAAACATTAAAAATATAAAGAATGCAATTAATGATACAGATTTTTTAAGTTTAGATAATATAAATAAACTAAAATTTAAGGAAGTTTTTTGTTATACTGATGAAAATAAAAATAGTTATGTATTTTCAATAAAATCATTATATCATTATTATAAAAATAATAATACATCAAAATTAACTAATCCATATAATAGAAAATATTTTAAAATAAACATTAAACATACATTTAAAAAAATAAGGAAGTTAACTAGATTATTGGGTTACAAATTAAATTTAAGTTTAGAAGATGATGATGAAATATTATCAGATCAAACTAAAATAGAATTAAAAACAACAAGTATATTTCAAAAAATGGATGAATCGGGATTTATAACAAATACAAGTTGGTTTTTAGATTTAAATGCATTAAAACTTAAAAGATTTTACTCAGAATTAATAGATACCTTTAGTTATAGAGCGCAATTAAGCAATATACAAAAAAATAGAATATTACCACAATATGTATCTAAAATTTCTAATATAAACAATAGTTTATTTAATAAAGAGTTGAATAGGATAAGAAGTAAGTTACTTAAATTAATGGATAGTTTTATAAGCGATGGTGTAGATCAAGAAGCACGATCATTAGGTGTATTTTATGTATTAGGTTCATTAACAACGGTAAGTTATGAAGCAGCAGTTACGTTACCTTGGCTATTTGAGTCATTTGCACATTTATAAATTATTTTTTAAATATTTATAATTTAATATATATATTTAAAAAAGGATATGGATTTGTATTTTTGAGAGGTATTAAGCTTTAAAATAATAATATATATTAAAAAATGAACTTAAAAAGAAGTTAATAATAGAAATTATAAGATGCCTAAAAAGAAAGTATCGAAGAAATCTACCGCCTCAACTGAGGTTACTAATTCAAAGAAGGAAACCGCTCCTCCTGCTCCATCAACCGAAGAGACTCAAGTTGCACCTCTTCAGGAACAATTTGCTCAGCTTTTGACTCAGCTTTCTGTATTGAGAACTCAGCTTACTAGTGTTACTAGTCAGGTTCGTGCTCTCTCAAAGAGATCTGAGAGAGAACTTAAGCAGGCAGCAAAGGCTGGTCGCAAGAAGCGCAAGACTGGAAATCGTGCTCCTAGTGGATTTGTTAAGCCAACCGCTATTAGTAAGGAGTTGGCGAATTTCCTTAACAAGCCACACGGTGCAGAAATGGCTCGCACAGAAGTAACTCGTGAGATCAATAACTACATTCGTCAGCATAAGCTTCAGGATCCTAAGAATGGACGTCACATTCTTGCAGATAGCAAGCTTCGTAAGTTGCTTAAGTTGAAGAAGGATGATGAACTCACTTACTTTAATCTTCAGCGTTATATGAGTCCTCATTTTGCTAAGGCAGGACAGAAGAAGACAACTGCTTCTCAATAAATATACTAACTAAATAAAATATTATATAATTATATAATATGTTATTACCAAAAGAATGTGAAAAACTAATATTTAGTTTTCTAGGAATAAAATATAAAAAAAAATGTAGAGCTACAACCAAATTAAATAGAATATGTAGTTCAAAATGTGAAAATGAAATATTATGTTTGAAACATAAAAAAATTTTAGTAAATAAAGACAATAATGGATTAAAATTAATAGCAAATATTGCATTAATTACAATTAAATTTATTTATAAATATAATCCTCCAAAATCTAGTTTTATTCGTCATAAAATAAAAATAGGTAGAAAGTGGGATTATCTCGTTTTATATTAATTTTTTTAATTACTTATTTTTTTTAATTACTTATTTTTTTAATTACTTATTTATAATTATAAAATTCTCTTTTTCTAATAACATATATAAATCTGATTTATTAATTAAATTATTATTTTTTATATTGTATTCTATATTTGCATCCTTTAAACTAAATATATTAAATATATCCGTTAATTTTTTATCATCATCGTCTGATATTTTAAATAATAAATCTTTAAATATTTCATTCTTTTTTAATTGTTTAAATCTATTATAGTAGTAAAATATATTCTTATCATTACTATTATAATCAGTGCCTGCAAATATACATAACCACTTAAAATCATCTATATTCATATTTAATTTTGATAATATCACTGATATATTATATTGTAAGCAAGTATGATTTACTATATCAAAATGTCTTACTATTATTGGACATCCATATGCAAATAAATCCATATCATCACTTATTATTATATCTCCAACTTTTGTATGAATCAAATATGCACATAATTCATCAGCTTCTTTACTCGCCTGATAATATGTAACTCCATAACTTTCTAGTAATTTTTTAACATTACTTATATCATCTTTTGTTATTTTAATAAACTTCTTCTCTAGTTTATTCAAATATACTTTCATAGTATCATTTATTACATCATTATTTTCTAGAATTTGATAATATTCATGTTTTGCTGATCTCTTTTCTTCCCTTCTTCTTTTTAATTCATCTTTTTTTTCTTCACCTGCATACCCATCAAATACAAATAATGGTTTAATATTATAATATTTAAATATACTACACATTAAATAAATATTAGTTAATAATGATTTCTGTAACTTATATTTATATAGATAAATACTAATATCTATAACTACAGTAGATCCTTTAAATAAACTTAAATGTTTAATCGTAATACAATCTGGACATTTAAACTTAATGAATTTTCCCAGCATTTTTATTCCCATTTATTTATTTATTAATTAATTATAATAATTAATAATTAATTAATTTCAATTTAATTCTATTATTGTCATTCTTAAATTTAATAACTTATAATCTGTTTTTTTTATAAATGCCTTATCCAAGTTTAATTCATTTAACATTAATCTACACATCTTTAAAAATATTGGAGAATTATATTTCGATAATATAAATAAAAAAAATGATTGTATATTCTGTGGATTTTTATTAAAATCTAGTAATGCTGTATTATTATTTGCACACCATTTTACAAAATCATCACTAAAATACAATAATAAACTCTTTAATATATAATAACAAAATACATTTGTTTTTTCTTTATATAATATCTTTGTTAATTTATTCTTTGATTTTTTTTCAAAAAATAACTTATAATTTAGATCCATAAAATCTAAGATTTTTACACATTGATAAATACTAAATACTTTTTCTAATTTTAATGATATTTCACTATATAAAATAAATGATTTCATATCTTTTTTATTATCTAATAATTTAAATGAATTTATACAACTATTTAATATTGTTGCCCATACTTCATTATATGTTTCACTTAATTCACATTTTATATTTAAATTAAATAATTTCTTAATCTTTTTATTTAATTCATTATTTTCACTTCTCATATTTACAAAATCTAAACATAAACAATGAAATAATTCATGAAT
>Ga0163109_10002377_pt1 | contig 14727 bp, 23 predicted proteins | sample CRUFie1St13metaG_FD_108704 | JGI IMG/M metagenome (GOLD analysis project Ga0163109, IMG submission 108704) | Marine microbial communities from the Costa Rica Dome - CRUD Field 142mm St13 metaG | ecosystem: Environmental > Aquatic > Marine > Oceanic > Photic zone | place: Costa Rica: the Eastern... | reverse complement strand
TAGACAACCGCATGCGGATCATTCGCACTGTAGATTCCTACATGGCTACAGTTTAGGATTTAAATTTACATTTGCATGTAGCAGTTTAGACAACAAAAACTGGGCAGTGGACTTTGGTGGACTCAAGCCATTAAAACAATGGTTAGAAGATACATTTGATCATAAGGTTGTACTTGATGAGAATGATGAGAAACTGCACTACTTTCACACATTGGAAGATGCAGGATTGGCACAACTTACAATACTAGACGGTGTCGGTGCAGAAATGTTTGCAAAACATGCATATGACTTTGCAAATGATCTAATTACAAAACAAACAGATGGCAGATGTTGGGTACATTCAGTTGAGTGCATGGAACATGGAGCCAACAGTGCAATTTACAAAAGGATTACTACATAATGGCTTTGATACCAATGGTGGTCGAAACCACTTCAAAAGGTGAACGTGCATACGATATTTACAGTAGACTTTTAAAAGATCGTATAGTAATGCTTAACGGTGTAGTCGAAGATCAGATGGCAAACAGTGTGATTGCCCAACTGTTGTTTTTAGAATCAGAAGATCCTGAAAAGGATATACTGTTGTACATAAATTCGCCAGGAGGACAGGTTACTGCTGGTTTAGGTATATACGACACCATGCAGTTTATTAAATCAGATGTTAGCACTGTTGTAATAGGTCAAGCATGTAGTATGGGAAGTTTTCTAGCACAAGCAGGCGCTAAAGGCAAACGTATAGTACTTCCAGAATCACGTACAATGATACACAGAGTAAGTTCAGGCACAAGAGGCACTTCTGGCACAGTTCATGTTCAAGAACTACAGTTTGAAGATGCTATACGTAGCATGGAAGAGTCAAAAAAAGTTAATAAACGTTTAACAGAACTGTATGTAAGGCACAACACTGCTGGCAAAACCTATGAAGAAATGGCAGAAACCATGAAGTTTGATACATTTCTAACTGCAACGGAAGCAGTTGAATGGGGACTAGCAGACAAAGTTGTTGAGAACAGAGAATGACATTTAAACTAGAAGCAACAAAAAATATATCAGTGTGCATGGCAACAAGAGGCCGAGCAGAACTTGCCTTTGAAAGTATAAAAGGCATGATTGAACTTGCACACAATCCTAACGAAATTGAATTTTGTGTTGCAATTGACAATGATGATATCGAAAGTAATGAATATTTTACAAAAACAGTGACTCCTTGGTTTGAAGAAAAGGAATATGATCTACTTGTGATGAGTTTTGATAGATTAGGCTATGCAAAACTAAACGAATACATAAGTCACCTTGCCGCAAATTGTAGTGGTGCTTGGATCATAACGTGGAATGACGATGCACGTATGGAAAGTCAAGATTGGGATAAAGAAATTGCAAGCTATACAGGACAGTTTAAACTTCTAGCATTCAAAGATAATCATAACGAACATCCATATAGCATCTTTCCAATATTGCCAAGAGAATGGATGGTGTTGTTTGGCATAATCAGTCCACAACAGGCAATAGATGCATGGGTATCGCAAGTTTGTTATTTGACAGATTGTTTTCAACGTATTGAATCACGTGTTATACATGATAGACATGACTTGACTGGGAATAACAACGATACTACATACCAAGAACGTGAGTTTTTAGAAGGTGATCCAAATAGAGTTGGCGATGCCTTTCATCCAGAGATGCAGAAACTGAAAGAACAGTTTGCGGCCAAAGTTGGATGGTATCTAAAACGTATTGGACAGGATACTGGTTATTGGGATAAGGTGTTGCGAAGAGAAGTTGAACCATTTTCTTTAATGCATGCCAATGATCCAAACAATAATATAGCTACGTATAAATGGATTAAAACTGCAGAAGGCAAGAAACAATGAAAAAAATATTTGTTACCTGGCACGATGTTCAAAGGCAAACACAAGAAATACTACGTCAAATGCAAAAAGAAAGTTGGAAACCAGATTATATAGTTGGTATTACACGGGGTGGACTTACTGCTAGTAATTTGTTAAGTCAGTATCTTGATGTTACAATGTTTACATTAGATGTAAGACTGCGTGATGGCGAGCATGTGCCTTGTGAAAGCAACAGCAAACTAGCAGAAATTGCATTTGGCATCAACGATGGACGTAGCACAGGCGCTAGGTGGGATGTCGGACAACGTAAAAAAGTATTGATAGTTGATGATATCAATGATTCAGGTGCCACTATTAATTGGATCAAGAAAGATTGGGAAACTATCATTCACAACAAAGTACAAGATAATGTTGATTATGTATGGCAAAGCATTTGGAACGATACCACAAAGTTTGCAGTTCTCTTTAATAATATTGCAAGTGAGTCAGAAATAAACGTCGACTATGGTGCAGAAGAAATTAACAAAATTGAAGATCCAAGTTGGATTGTTTTTCCTTGGGAAGAATGGTGGAGTAGGTGGGATCCAAATATAGAATTAATGAAATGATTGCAATAATTGTCTAAATATGTTATACTATAAAATAAACAAAGGCAAAAATATGGTCGAAGAACAATTACCTTTTAAGTTCAAATTTAAAGAAGCAGGTATAGATCCTGATGCTCCAGTAAATACTAGTATGAAAAAACAAGGTAAACTTAGGTACAGTGAAGCATTTTATTCAGTGCAAGGAGAAGGCAAATTTGTAGGAGTGCCTAGTGTGTTCTTACGTACATTTGGTTGTAACTTTAGATGCATGAACTTTGGTTTGGATCGCAGTGAAAAGATGCGTGATGAAAAACAAAAAGCGGGCGTAATACACAATCAAGAAGTACAAGGCTTGTTAGATAGCAATGTACACACACAAACAAATAGATTTGAAGATTTGCCAATTATACACACAGGTTGCGATACCTATGCTAGTATCTATCCTGAGTTTAAACACTTTAATAAACTGGCTACAATAGATGAAGTTGTAGATCATTTAATTAGTTTACTGCCTGAAGGCAAGTGGACAATGGATAACGGACAGGATGTACATTTGATCATGACTGGTGGTGAGCCACTGTTAGCATGGCAAAGAATGTATCAAGAACTGTTTGAGCATCCAAAAATGAAGGACTTAAAAAATGTCACATTTGAGACAAATACGACGCAAATGCTTCATACTGACTTTAAAGACTATCTTGCCGATCAGGACAGGATTGAGGTCACTTGGAGTTGTTCCCCAAAGCTATCAGTTTCAGGAGAACCTTGGCATACTGCTATCAAGCCTGAAGTGGCTTGTGATTATGCTAGTGTGGACGGCAGTGATATGTATCTTAAGTTTGTGGTCGCTGATCGTGTTGATATCGACGAAGCCGGCAGAGCCGTTGCAGAATATCGCAAAGCAGGCATTGAATGCCCTGTCTATCTTATGCCGTTGGGTGGCAGATCAGAAGAATATAATCTTAACGTCCAAGAAGTCGCAAACATCTGTATGGAAAAAGGATGGCGCTTTACACCCAGACTACATATTAGCCTCTTCGGAAACGCCTGGGGAACCTAAGCAAACACCATTGGAACGTGCTATGAAAGCACCAATTGACTTAGACAAATTACGTAACAAAGGACTATAACTACAACTTGGGAGAAATAAATGAAAGTAGGAGATCAACTGATATTAGCGGCAAAAAAACAAGCCGAAGGTGAACTAGAGGTACATAAAGCAAATATCGAAGTTTACAAAACAATGCCAGCAGGTATTGGTGAACATTCAGATGTTACTGAAGCAGTAATTGCAGAATTAGATAAAATGGCTTCAGCACACGATAGAATAGAAATGATTGAAAAATATTTTGAAGAGAAGTAATGCTAGATAAAATTAAACGTGCAATGGGTATAAAAGAAAAGCCTGTTGAAAAAGAAAAACCAAAACGTACTAAGAAATCAGCAAAAGATATTGCGACTGACAAAGGCGAACCATATGTTAATATTTTGTCAATGGATGTTGATCCGGAAGATATAAACAATGGCGCATTTGAACTAGATTGGAATGACAAATTTATTGCCAATCTTGTCCGAGCTGGTTATCAACAAAAGCCAAACGAAGAAGAACATGTAATTGTTGATAGATGGTTTCAGAATGTATGCCGCAATGTTGCACTTGAAACCTACGAACAGGCGCAGGCTGATCCAGAAATACGATATACACAAAGCCGATCTCTTGGCGATGGATACACGGAAGTAAAATAATGCTTCTGTATGTGAACGGTGATAGTCACAGTCTTGGAACACTCAAATATGGTAAAAAAGCAAAATCGTTTGGTATGTATGTTGCCGAGAAACATAATCTTGTGGTTGTCAATAATGCTGAAAAAGCAAATAGTGCATCGAGAATTATAAGAACAACAAAAGAATATTTTACAGACAATCCGCATGATGCCTTCGTCTTAATAGGATGGGGCACCTGGGATCGCGAAGAATGGTTCTATGACGACCAAAGCTACAATGTTGCAGTAGGCTGGTACAAACATTTACCCGAACCGTTGGCTAAAAAGTATGATCAATGGGCTGGACAACAAGACTACGACACACTAGTTGAAAAAAGTAAAATAGTACATGAAGAAATCTACAATTTTCATATATGGTTAAAACAAAGAAGTATTGCACATCTATTTTTCAATTGCATGTATACATTTCAAGGAGTCGAGTATGAACAACAACAAGAATGGAATAACAACTATCTTGCTCCATATGATGGTGATTTAAGTTACGTATGGCACTTGAAAAATAAAAATTACGAGCATGATAGTTGGTATCATTTTCCAGAAGAAGCACATAAAGAATGGGCAAACGTATTAAACAAACATATACAAGCACATGATCTTATACACTAATGGAGATTCACATACTGCGGCGGCTGAATGTGTAAACAATCATGCATTTGCCGAGGATGATAAACAATACTGGATGATGGGACGCAGACCACATCCTGATAATCTTGCAGTAAGTTTTTCAAAACTATTAAGTAACAGACTGAGTTGTGGTTTGGTGTGTGACGCCGAAAGTGCTAGTTCTAATGCTCGTATTATTAGAACAACCAAACAATGGATAGAAAAATTTCAGCATGAGCTCTATCGGACTTTAATGCTAATACAATGGAGCACATGGGAACGGGAAGAGTGGATGATTGATGACGAGCTATATCAAATAAATGCAAGCGGTATTGATCATGTTCCTGCTAGTCATCAAGAACAATACAAGAATTATGTAAGCAACATCAATTGGCAACAAAAAACTAGAGACGCACACGAAGAAATTTGGAACTTTCATAAAGAACTGGAATCGCTTGAGGTAAAACATGTTTTCTTCAACGGCAACAATGACTTCAGCAAAATTGAATTACAAAAAGATTGGGGCACAAGTTACATTGGTCCCTATGATCCGGCAAGTACATATGATGCAATTGTATCAGAAAAATGCGAAACTGTAAGTCCTGCTAGTTATCATTATGGCCCAGATGGACACAGAGTATGGGCACAATATCTCACAAAATATATCGTTGACAATCGACTTATCTAGTGTTACAATAAGTGTATTATTAGAAGGATTACTATGAAGTATCTATTGATTGACACTGCTAACATGTTTTTCCGTGCTAGACACGTAGCATTTCGTGCCGCTGATCCATGGGAAAAAGTTGGTTATGCACTACACATCAGCATGGCGGCTATTAACAAAGTAACAAAAAAGTTTGATGCTGATCATGTTGTGTTCTGTTTAGAGGGACGTTCATGGCGTAAAGATTACTACAAGCCATACAAGGCTAATCGTAGTGATGCACGTGCGGCACTAACAGAAAAAGAGCAAGAAGAAGAAAAACTGTTTTGGGAAACATTTGATGACTTCAATGCATACTTACGTGATAAAACTAATTGTAGTGTGTTACGTGATGCTAATGCAGAAGCAGATGATCTTATTGCACGTTTTATTGCACTACATCCTACAGATGAGCATGTGATTATAAGTTCCGACAGTGACTTTTATCAGTTAATTAATAAGAATGTTACACAGTTCAATGGTATAACTGATCAGCATATATCCTTAGATGGCATATTTGATAGCAAAGGCAAACAGGTAATAGATAAAAAAACTAAAGAACCAAAACTGCTAGGTGATCCTGAATACCTATTGTTTGAGAAATGCATGCGAGGCGATAGCAGTGATAATGTGTTTAGTGCATTTCCAGGTGTACGTAAGAAAGGCACAAAGAACAAAGTAGGATTGTTAGAAGCCTATGCAGATAGACACAACAAAGGCTATGCTTGGAACAACATGATGTTACAACGTTGGACTGATCATGAGGACAAAGAACATAGAGTGCTAGATGACTACAACAGAAATCGTCAGTTGATTGATCTTACACAACAACCTCAAGAAATTAAGGACCGACTAGACATAGAGATAATTAAACAAGTAAGCCACAAAGATGTAGGACAAGTTGGTAGCAAGTTCCTTAAATTTTGCGGTAAATACGATTTGAATCGATTAAGTGAACATGCAGAACAGTATGGACGTTGGTTGAATCAAACATATACAGGAGCATTAAGAGTATGAGTGAAACAATAGCAAGACCAATTGTCAACGGAAAATTTTGGGTCATAAAGCAAGATGACAAAAAAATTGGTTCTGTTGAAAAAGACAACAACGGATATTTTGTTACGACACAACAAGGCAATGCTCGATTTAAAACAATTAAAAATTTACGTGATGCAACAAAAATATTTTTTGAAGATGATCAAGAACGCATCAAGTATCCTGAAAATCAGATCAACGGATTTCCAACTGACGTAAAACCATACAATGGTGTGTACAACATTCATACACGTTTACCAATATACACCAAAGAACGTAAATCACGCAGTTGGTATGCGGCTGGATACTACCAGATACACATCGGCAGAAAGACAAAGATACACTTTTGTCCAAAACTTATACTATTAGAACGTTATGACTACTTTGGACCAGTTAGAACTGCGGATGGTTTTGTCTATAAATGAGTGGACTTTACATTAGAAAGTTTATTGACCGTGTTGCACAATGTGAAGCAACAGGTGCAAAAGATTTTGTATGGAACATGCAGGATGCAAAAGCCTTGCATGGCGATATCACAAAGTTACTGATTGAAATAAGACTGTTACAATCTAATCCTACAGAAGAAATCACAAACACAATCGAAGTTGACGGCGGAACTTGGTAATTAACTAAGCAGTTAACCACATTATATACGCAGTTTATGGTAAATAACTGTGGAGATAATGAAATGAGTAGACCAAAACCAACAATACTAGTAGAAGTTACTGATAAAGCAACTTTTAAAACAGAACAGGTCCTTGCCAGTTCTGGTATATGGGCAGTGTACTTTGAAGGCTCGCCTATAAATCTTAAAACGTCAAACATGCTGGTACAATACCCAGGACCAAAGTACAAGAAAGTAAGTTTTTCAAATCCAGGACATGCCATTAGTTTAGCAAAGAAACTAAACACACAGTTTAAAACAGACAAGTTTAGTGTTGTTATTCTATCGCAGGGTAAACAAGTATACCCTGATGCGAAGTAGGAAAGAAGAACTTACTAGAACTTTTATGGCATTGCACTATGACGGAAGTAGTGAACGTGCCGTGGATTACAAAACTGCCCTACACTCCTGGTGGTATAATATACGTGAAAACGGCGGCATGCGTCTTACCAGCACAGGATTTAAAGTGCTGAAAGATCTTAAATTTGAATATTGGGATTTTGTACTACCAGAAGACTTTGCACGAAAAAACAAACGCATCATACTTGGTTTAGATCGCAAACTGGAGTTTCCCTACTACTACGGGCGTAAACGTCTCAGTTTCTTTGGCTCCCAAGAAGCAATGATGGCCAATCTTACTGGTGATCTAGAACAATGGTTGAATAATAATTTTGGATGAACACCCGGAAGATTTAGTATGGCAATCTGTTGATCCAGATGATATCTGGGTAATGGACAAACTAATACTTTCAAGAAAACTAGGTTACAATTGCGGTCCGGTAGGACAAGACGTAACCAAACCTGGTTTGTACATAGTACGTCCTTGTGTGAATATACTAGGATTAGGACTAGGTGCAAGTAAAGTGTGGTTAGACAAAGGCACTACACATTTGCCCGTTGGATACTTTTGGTGCGAATGGTTTGAAGGCATACACCTTAGTGTAGATTATCATTATGGATCGCAACATTTATGTGTAGAAGGAATAAAACCACCAGATACCCTGACACATTGGAAAGAATGGCTACGTAGAGATATGCAGGTGTCATTGCCTGCCCTATTACGAAATTTAGGTACTAAGTATGAATGGCTGAACTGTGAATACATTGGCGGTAAACTGATTGAGGTGCATTTAAGAAATAACGAAGACTTTGCTAACAACATAAGTCATTTTATTCCAGTATGGGAAGGAGAATCTACTGTGCCACCTGCAGGATATGCCTATCGACATTATCCTGACGTGCATGGAAGAATTGGTGCATTTATAAAATAATTGACATACTACTCTTTAGATGTTATAATAAATTAAAAAGGAGTAGTCATGTACTTACAAACCAAAGATGTTTCTCTTTATTCAAAAGTTACACATAGGCTAAAACACGGACGGCACTATCGAGGCTTCGAACAAGAATTTGAAGGCTTGAGGTTACAACAATTTACTGTGCAAAAGTCTGCACAGGATCAAAGTGTGCAGAATCAAAAAGAAATACTATGGCGTGCTCAAGCATTGAATATACCTACAGTGCTAATTACACCAAAGGTAATGCAATTTATTGGAAACAATGATGTTGGTACAGATGAAATAATGACAGATGAACAGTTGAAAAAATTTGATACTAGCGAAAACCATTGGTGTCGTAGTAGCTGGAGAAGTGAAGTAAGCAGTGAAGGATACGAATGTTTAGAACTAAATCTAAACTATGAAAACTATGCAGTACTACCAAGTGAACAAGGGTTTTTCAAGTTTAAGGACAATAAGTTTGAAAGGATCAAAAACAGGCATAAACAGATTGAAATGCTCTGGGATTATGGTTTTCCAAGCAAACGTGGTAGGCCGTTAACAGTAGGTAGAACTAGTCATAGCGGAACAAAACTTGAAATAGTACAATTGGTTGCTTGGCTTGAAAAACTTAGAATGCTAAACAGTGGCAGTGAAATACAATACAAAACACAACAGATTTATAATACCTTAAACAGACACTATGCTTGGCCTGAACATTGGTAGAAGGTACTAAGTACATGTATGAAACTATTTGCCAATGACAAATTAGTTACTATACAAGTAATTTACTACCTGCCTGATTATCAACAACTGGTTAATGAATTTGTCTGGCAAACACACGATACACTACCAGAGTATCCGCGTAGCGAACGATTTATAAGATACTGGCACACTGATATTGAAGCAGTAATTAAAGAAGCATATCTGTTTCATACAAACTATTGGGGTGGTACCACCTATCGAGATGTAACCTTTATTACTTGACATAACCAACAATCACTGTTATAATACGGTTAAATTTAAAAAGGAGATTTTAATGGAAATTATTATTGCATTAGTAGCAATGTTTGGTATCGAAAATAAAGAATTTATTGATACAAGTAGCAAACAAATTAACGAAGGCAACTGGTGGTATGCCGTGCCATGCAGAGAAGCAACACCGGGCTTGCCAGCATTGACAATTGATGCACCAAATGGCAAATCCTATATTTGCCACAAATTGGCTACAAGTCAAGCAGAAGCAAAATAGTCGTGCTTGAATATTTCATAGTTGCTTTTATATCAATGCCGAACACAGACCGTATTGATATAAAGCAGATGACAAATAGTTTTAATAGTAAATCAGCTTGTATACAATACATTAAAGACACACCAAATATCATAAATGATATCATGATACTTGCTCCTACCAACACAGGAATGTCTTTTCAATGTCTAGATAATAAAGAAGTTGCACGTTACAAACTTAAACTACAATCAATATAATCTATCGTGAAGTGTCAAATACCAGCAGAAAGCATACGTACCAGAGATGTGTTTGCCTATGCCTTAGATAACTTTGATACAAAGATTATTGAAACATCAGCAGACATCGAACCAGATCGTGTGCTGGTGTTTTCACATCCATTTGAAAACTATCTGCATCAAGCAATCAAAAACCACAATTTAAATTTTTATTACATAGACAATGGCTACATAGGCAACCATAACTATAAAAAGCCTTGGTACTACAGAATAAGTTACAACAGTTTACAAAACACACGTGTTGGTACGTTTAATCAAAGTCGAAAACACACACTAGAACTAGACGGTCGTTGGGCAGATTGGGACAATGAAGGTGATTACGATCTACTAGTAATGCCTTTGCCAAATAAACTATTCTCTTGGTTCGACAAAGATTATGATAGTTGGCGAGCTGAAACTATAGCACGTTATCCTGATGCAAAGATAAGAGACAAGCCTTCAGGTAGAGCAAGTAGGCAGGAACGTTTTAGAGACATACTGCCTCTAATACAACGCAGTAGGCAAGTGATTACACATCATAGCATGGCAGCCGTAGAAGCACTGTGTTTAGGAAAGCCAGTAGAAATACTAGGAGAAAGTGCAGTGCAACATTGGCAGAAACAATATAACTTTGATAGAACAGATATGTTAGAACACATAGCCCACAGTCAATTTAACAGAGATGAATTTCGAGACGGCACTGCTTGGAATATAACAATGGAGTATCAACCATGTGTGGAATCTTACTAGTAAAAACCAAACAGGATCTGCCTTTAGAACAACACCTCCAAGCACTGGAGATTCTTAAAAGTAGAGGTCCAGATCGAACAAGGTATCAACATCAAAACAACATCTTTATTGCACAAGTTGTACTGCATATAACTGGCACTGATGAATATTACAATACAAAGCATGATAACTTTCTTGCTTACAATGGAGAAATCTACAACTACAAGCAACTTGGCAACTACAACAACGATGTAGAGTTTGTAGATGAATGCGTGAACACCAACTCAAAGTCTCTGCTACATGGCTGGGGTCCGTGGGCATGGGCGTGGACAGACGGCAACACAGTACGTTATGGAGCAGATCCACAAGGTGAAAAAACACTTTATCAATATCAAGACGATGATATATTGATAGTGTGTAGCGAGGTTGCTCCAATACTAGAATATAAAACGTTTAACAAAATACCAAGTGTGTACAACACACGACACTGGACCATGCTTGAACAAACACCCTATGATGGCATTACTCGTGTGATACCTGGATGGGAATATGAAAATGGCAAACTAAGCCAGTGCATAGACATGTTGTGGAACTGGATTGATCCTGCAACCTGTTCATACGAAGAAGCACAAGAAGAATTTAACACATTGTGGAAGCAAACAATTCGAACCATGACTCCTAGTTGCCCAGTGGCACTAACCTACAGTTGTGGCTTGGATTCTAGCATTATTCTCAGTCATCTTGACAGTGCAGAACTGTACACAACCAACATGATGGGCAAAGATCCAATTGTTGATCACATAGAAGACTTTCTAACTGCTGATGAAATGGCACGACTAAATCAATTGCACATCACTGCTGAATGCTGGGCTGAATACTTCTGCGAAGTGCTTGAAAGAACACAGATGCCTGTGCAAAGTTGGAGTTTTGTTGGACAATGGGCTATTGCTAAACACTGTGAACAACGTGTGCTTTTTACTGGTGCTGGTGCAGATGAACTGTTTGGTGGTTACGATGTATATCAACGTATAAAGTTCAACAATGATAGTCCGTACAGTACAGATTCATCATTGTGGCAATGGTGCATGGACAGTTACAATAACCATAGAGGACAAGCAACATTACTTGCTGACTATTGGCATCAAATAAGCGGTTGTGATATACGAGGTGTTGATGTTATAGCAGGCGCATTTGGAATAGAAGCACGTAATCCATTTCTTGCAAAACCAATATTGCAATTTATTTTAAACTTACCATTTGAATACAAAGTAAGTTCAGTGCCAAAACCGCTGATACGTGATCTATTTCTACAACGTTGGACGGAATCACATATATGGCCCAAAAAAGGATTTAGTGGGCATTGCAATGATAGTTTACCTTATCTTAATGTGAATGTAAGTGCCACTGATAGAAATACACAATGGCGTCATGCAGTGATAGATAGTTTTTTTACTCCCAAAAATTATCTTGATCTTTTGGCCAATAAGGCGTCCAGTCTACGGCATTATTAAACCATTCAACTTCGAACACAGTATCTGGATAGTCCTTGAGATAATTGTGCAGTGTTTTTCGTGTTGTTTGTGGTCCAGGCGTAACACCAGCAGTCTTTTGATTATTATACTCGTACCATTCTATTCCGTAAGGTGCATCCTTGTCTGTAAATCTAAAAAGAAATTCTGACCAATGTCCAATGTCTGCTTCACATAGTTTTGCAAACTGCTCAAAATTTTTGACTTCTACTAGATGTTTAAATTTTTCTCTATGCTCTGCGTGTGTGCTTATAAAACCTGTAACTGTTTCAATTTCTGGAATACATGTAACCGCACGTAGACGACTTTCACCGTTGTTTATTCCATATTTCTCATTGCCAGTATAACTTAACATCATTGGTTTTACAATGCCTTGTTCACGAATATCTTTTACCCACAAATTAAGTTTCACAATATTTGCTATATCATACCAATTAAGTGGTTCGTCTATAAATTCTTCAAGTGTATCTTCTGATAATCTCGTATTGGCCCAATCACAGATATCTGCTAGGCTATGTCCTGGTTGTATAGTGTCCTTGTGTATTGCCGGATCATAGAATACACAATGGGCACCGCCGTGTTGACTATGAATAATAGGATCTACATCTGGGCTATATGATTGCTCAGTGTTGATGTATGTTTTTAAAGGGTTGTTGTAATATACCATATAAGTAGTTAGCTATGGAAACACACACCGATGGAATTTGGGTCGCAGAGCCAAAAGAAATAGAAACTGTCAAGCAACTGACAGAACACATTGCAGACTGTGGATATAAGGCAGATATACCCGACAGTGATAATTTTGGTTATCCAAAAACATTCACACGAGGCACAACTACACTTGCGAGCAGAATGGTGGATCTGGTTGAAGAGGCTGATGTGATGGTCACAGACAATCATTTCTTGGTTCCTCGAAGTGGCAAAATTATAAGTGCCTTACCTGAACTTTGGAGTCAGTGGAGATTCCAACCTGAATACATTGATCGTCCAGCAACAATTGGCTACAACTGTTTCATGGCCCGTGAGCGTGGTGATAGAGACAGAACTTTAGATTTACTTAAACAACGAAATCTACTATCCTCAGGACTTGTAAGTTATCTTGCACGTGGTTATGACACTGTTAACGACCATGGCACACTAGAACAGTGCATAATTGATACAAACGTAAGTCTCATCCTAGAAACCTACATACGCAATGACACCGTTGTGTTCAGCGAAAAAATATTTAGAGCACTGCAAATGCCACGTCCATGGTTATTGTACTGTTCGCAGAGAAGCATAGAGCTATTAAAACACTATGGCTTTGACGTATTGGATGATTATGTTGACATCAGCTATGATACTATTGACATAGACTGGAATCGCTTGGATGCACTGATTGATCAGCTAGAAACATTTATCAACAAACAGTATACGCATAGCGATTACGAGCGATTTAAGCAGGCCGCAGAGCATAATCAGAATCTACTCGAGCAATATGAAAAAGGCTGGCCATTGAAGTTAGCCGAAATAAAGCAACGAATAAGAATAGCATGATGCCCAACGCACTAATACTTGGATGTTCGCATGCGGCTGGGGCACTTATGTATCTGGATCCAGAATGCGAAGAGGACGATGCAGAGTACGGTGCCTCAAATAGTTACCCTGTGTTACTTGCAAACATGCTTGGATACACACCACACAACCATGCTATATCTGGAGGATCAAATGATGCTATGTTCAGAATATACACTGAACAAGAACAACATTACGAACTAATAATTGCCTGTTGGACTGGTCGAGACCGCGGTGAATACTTTCATCCTACTCATAAACAATGGATTACTTTAAATTATGGGCAAGGAGACTCATTATTAAGGCAACCAAATGATGTGCTTAAACAAGGAAAAGAAGTTCCAGGTGCGATTGAAGACAAAGAAATCTACGAAGACTATGGAAAACGTTGGCTGACTATTGAAGGCAACGAGCAAAGAGGATCAAACAATCGAATGAAAAACATTCTTGCTCTTAATCTATTAGCACGGGCTCGCGGTACAAAGGTAATTAATCTTGATAGTTTTCAAGGACAACATGAAAGACGTGGAGAAAGTTTTATTTGGCCCAAAGAAGTTTATAGGCCAGTGAATGGACCCGCAAATGAATTTATTAACTATTGTACAAAAAGAAACTATCCAAGTGAGCCAAGAGGTCATTATTTTCGTCCAGCACATTTAGATTATGCTACATATATTAAACGTAAACTTGATAATACCAGGAGTCCATTAAATGAGTAATTTGAATCGCGAAAACGGGATGATAGTAATTGATAGTTTATATAGATACTCAGGAGAAAAACTTACCAAGCCTGAAATAATTTATGTGATTGACCATCACTATGACGACGAAAACAATGAATGGCCAGTGTTGCAACTAATAGAGTCTGGCACAGTAGATCCACACAGTCATACACTCTTGTTT
>Ga0163109_10002376_pt1 | contig 14728 bp, 20 predicted proteins | sample CRUFie1St13metaG_FD_108704 | JGI IMG/M metagenome (GOLD analysis project Ga0163109, IMG submission 108704) | Marine microbial communities from the Costa Rica Dome - CRUD Field 142mm St13 metaG | ecosystem: Environmental > Aquatic > Marine > Oceanic > Photic zone | place: Costa Rica: the Eastern... | reverse complement strand
TCTCTTCTACTGCCCATATGTTCCTCTCCAGATGGTTCGTGCCGTCGGTCAGGACACCTTCCAGCCCAAGATTGGCTTCAAGACCCGTTACGGTATTGTTGCTAACCCATTCGCAGAAGGAACTACCGCAGGTCTCGGAAGACTCCGCATCAACGCAAACCGTTACTACAGAAGAGTCAAGGTTGCTAACCTCATGTGATCTCTTCTCACATATCTCCAGAGGTCCTTCGGGACCTCTTTTTTTATGCAAATAAATAAAGATAAAACGCTATGTCATTCTCTGCGTTCGCAAGACAAATTTCTAATAGAAACTTTCTTGCCCCAACTGGATTTAAATTTACTTTAGCAAGAACGCCGAAGGTTGATTTCCTTGCACAGGCTGCAAACATTCCCGAGATTGGAATGGGTGTTGCGATTCAATCGTCATACCTTAAGGACCGTGCTGTTCCAGGTGATAAAATACAATACGGAGATTTTATTCTTCGATTTATTGTAGATGAAGACCTTGAAAACTATATGGAAATCCATAACTGGATAAGAGGTCTTGGATATCCAGAATCTATTGCAGAATATCAAAGTTGGATCAATGGAGACGAACTCGCTGCAGACCCCAACGTCTCCGATGGAACTTTGTTAATATATAATAGTAGTTTCAGAGTTAATGCTAAAGTAGACTTTAGGGGACTTTTTCCCACTTCATTAACAACTGTTAGTTTTGATTCCGCTACAACTGATGTGGAATATGTAGTCGCTGAGGCTACATTTAAATATGATCTTTATGACATTGAAAAGTATGAATCTTGACATGATACAAGATCTTTGGGAACAAGATTCCAAGATCGATGATGACAATTTACATTCAGAATCTACAAAGATTCCGAGTCTTCACTCAAAATACTATAAACTTTATAATAACATTCTTGTTCTTAAAAAATCACAAGAGAACAAATATAAGATTTTAAAAAAAGAAAAATGGCAATACTACACTGGTAGAGCAGAACCAGAAGTATATGCAGAATATCCTTTTGACCACAAAGTTCTGAAAGGAGACTTAGACAAATATCTCGATGCAGACGAAGATATTATCAAGTGTCTCACCAAGATTGATTACTATCAAATGATGTTGGACTATCTAGATAGCATTATTAAAACTATCTTAAATAGAACGTATCAGCTGAAAAATGCGATTGAGTGGCAAAAGTTTATTAGAGGATATGACTGATATTGTAATTGGAAAAAAGAACGAAGTATTTCTAAAGTTAAAGGCAGAACCACACGTATTCCAAGAACTTTCTGAACACTTTACTTTTGATGTACCAGGTGCAAAATTTATGCCTCAATACCGTAGTAAGTATTGGGATGGAAAGATTCGACTATTCTCCCCACATACTGGAGAGATCTACGTTGGACTTTTAGATAAAGTAGTTTCATGGGCAAACAAGTGGGATTACCAAGTAGAGTTTGAAGATAATAAATTCTACGGAACACCTTTTGAAGAAAATGAGATGATCTCATATGAAGGTGTAAAAGATTACATGACAAGAATCTCTAAGTATAAACCAAGAGATTATCAAATTGAAGCCGTATATGATGCACTAAAATATAATCGCAAACTACTCATTTCACCGACCGCATCAGGCAAATCTTTGATGATTTATTCTGTTGTTAGGTATTTTGCAGAGAGAAATAAAAAGATCCTCCTAGTGGTCCCTACAACGTCCCTGGTCGAACAAATGTATAAAGACTTTGAGGACTATGGTTGGGACGCTGAGGACTGGTGCCACCGCATTTACAGTGGACGTGAGAAGACGAATGAGTTCCCTGTGGTGATTACTACTTGGCAGTCTATCTACAAACTACCTAGAAAGTTCTTTGATGGTTTTGATGTGGTAATTGGTGATGAGGCCCACCAGTTTAAATCAAAATCTCTAGTGGGTATCATGACTAAACTTGCAGATGCAAAGTATAGATATGGTTTTACTGGAACTCTAGACGGAACACAAACACATAAGTGGGTATTGGAAGGATTGTTCGGTCCATCTTATAAAGTTACTCAAACAAAGGAACTTATTGATAAAGGACATTTGTCTAAGTTACAAATTAAAATCCTTATCATGAGACATAATCCTCAAGTGTTTGAAACATTTGAAGACGAGGTTCAATTTATTATTGGACATGAAAAAAGAAATAACTTTGTAAAGAATCTTGCATTAGATCTAAAAGGAAATACCTTAGTATTATTTGCTAGGGTTGAATCACATGGACTCCCTCTTTATGAATCAATAAATAGTTCTGCAGAGAAAGGAAGAAAAGTATTCTATGTTCACGGAGGAGTGAACGCAGAAGAAAGAGAACTTGTAAGAGAGATTACTGAAAAAGAAAATAATGCAATTATTGTTGCCTCTTATGGAACTTTCTCAACTGGAATTAATATTAAAAACTTACATAATGTGATCTTTGCATCACCATCCAAATCTAGAATCAGGAATCTACAATCTATTGGTAGGGTTCTAAGAAAAGGAAATGGTAAGAATCAAGCAGTTTTATATGATATTGCTGACGATTGCACAAAACAGAATAGAAAAAACTACACTCTCAATCATTTAATTGAAAGGGTAAAAATATACAACGAAGAACAATTCAATTATGAATTCATCCAAGTAAATCTAAAAGAGTAATATGGAAGAAGATTTCTATGCAGTCATAAAATTAATATCTGGAGAAGAGATATTTGCAATCGTTTCTCCAGAAGAACATGAAGATAGAACCATGTTGGTTCTTCATAATCCAGTGACGATAGAAATTATAACTATTGCTTCAAGGGGTGTACAAGGATATAAAATTGATCCTTGGTTGAAGTTTGCTGATGACGACTGTTTCCTTTTAAATATGGACAGAGTAATGACTATCAGTGAAGTGAAAAGTGAAGAGTCTATTCAGATCTATCACAAGTTCATCAGACAAAAAGATAAGAAGAGTCCAACTGAAGGAGCTCAAGATACCACTGAAGTTGTTGGATATGTTTCAAAAGTATCCGAAGCAAGAATAATGTTTGAAAAGCTTTATAAAAAGAAAGCTGATCTTTGAAACTCCACAGAGTCATTGTACACAATATCTTAGGGTGTTGTCAACAGCTCGACTTTATGTTACAATCTAAACATTAACAAAGGACCCATGAGATGCAAAAACGCAAGAGATCAGAACATTACGTTAATAACAAAGAGTTTCTAGAAGCAATCGTTAAGTATAAGAACGATGTTGCAGATGCTGCAGAGAAAGGTGAACCGAAACCACGTATTACTAATTACCTTGGTGAGTGTTTTCTGAAGATCGCTACCCACCTGTCTTACAAACCAAACTTTGTCAATTATATGTTCCGTGAGGACATGATCTGTGATGGAATCGAAAATTGCGTTCAGTACATTCATAATTTTAATCCTGAGAAATCCTCGAATCCTTTTGCTTACTTTACGCAGATCATTCATTATGCGTTTCTCCGCAGAATCCAGAAGGAGAAGAAACAAATGGAGATCCGTACCAAAATCATTGAGAGGTCTGGTTACGACGAAGTGTTCACAGTAGATGGTGACAATTATAATTCTGCAGAGTATAATTCCATTAAGGACGCTATTCAAACAAAGATGTATCAATGAGTTCTATTGCACTGATTACTGATACTCATTTCGGTGGACGTAAAGGAAGTAAAAACTTCCATGAGTATTTCAGAAAGTTTTATGAAGACATCTTTTTCCCAGAACTAGAGAAACGTAATATCAAAAACTGCATTCATCTTGGTGATGCATTTGATAGTAGAAAGTCTGTTGACTTTTGGTGTCTCAACTGGGCAAAAGAAAATGTATATGACAGATTCAAAGATCTAGGTGTCACTGTTTATCAGTTAGTTGGTAATCATGATGCATATTATAAAAACACGAATGAGGTCAATTCGATTGATTCTCTTCTTTCCGAATACGATAATGTTATTCCCATCTCTGGTCCTGGTGAGTATAACATTGACGGATTCAAAGCATTCATGATCCCTTGGATCTCTCAAGAAAATTTTGAAGAGACTCAAGAAAAAATTGCGAAAACCAAAGCAAAGGCTGCATTTGGTCACCTAGAACTCAATGGATTCTCTACATATCCTGGACATGTTCAACAACATGGTATGAATGTAGATATGTTCCAAAAGTTCAGAATCACTTGTTCTGGTCATTATCATACCAGATCAAATGATGGAAAGATCTTTTATATCGGCAATCCTTATCAGTTGTTTTGGAATGATGTAGACGATAAGAGAGGATTCAATTTCTTTGATACTGAAGATTTTAGTTTGGAGTTTGTTCAGAATCCATACAACATCTTTGAAAGAATCTATTACGAAGATCAGAATGCAAAACTTTTTGATACTAGAAATCTTAAAGATAAGATTGTAAAGGTAGTAGTAAGAAAGAAGTCCGATCCTCTAATGTTCGATAAGTTTATCGACAAGGTTTACAAGTCGGGTATTCATGATCTTAAGATAGTAGAAAACTTTGAAGTCAACGATGACGATGTTGATTTTGATGGTGAGAAAATTGAAGATACGATAACAATTCTCAATAAATATGTTGAAGACTCGGATTTTGATCTAAACAAAGAACGAGTAAAACAACTTCTGAGGGAAGTCTACCAACAAGCTTGCGAGGTCGAATGATGTATATCCTCACAATTTCTGGTCAAGAAGACGAAGGTGCATACGCTGTAGAAGATGACTACGGCGATAAGACCCTCTTTTTCTTCCAGGAAGAGGATGATGCAGAACGTTATGCCATGCAGTTAGAAGCAGACGACTTTCCTGAGATGGATGTTGTGGAAGTAGACTCTGAACTTGCAATATCCATGTGTAACAAGTATAATTATAGGTATTCGATTATAAGTCCAAACGAGTTAGTTATACCTAATTATGATTCTTTTCAAGACAATTCGTTGGAAGAACTTCCTGAGCACGGGGAATAATTTTACCGAGGTTGATTTTCAAAAGTCAAATACTAATTTGATCATGGGATCAAATGGTTCAGGTAAGAGTACCATTTTGGATGCTCTTACCTTTGTTTTGTATAATAAACCATTCCGTAAGATCAATAAACCTCAACTTGTAAATTCTGTCAATGAAAAAGATTGTCTAGTTGAAATTGAGTTCTCTATTGGGTCTAGAGAGTATAAGGTAATTCGTGGAATCAAACCAAACGTTTTTGAGATCTGGATAGATGGTAAGGTTCAGAATCAAGATGCAGCGCAGTCAGATCAACAGAAAAAACTTGAAGAAGGTATTCTCAAACTAAATTACAAGTCTTTTACTCAGACTGTCATTCTTGGATCTGCCACGTTTGTTCCTTTTATGCAGTTGACATCTGCAAATCGTAGAGACATTGTAGAAGATCTTCTGGATATCAAAATTTTCTCTACTATGAATGGAATCCTCAAAGACAGGGTTCGTTCTTGTAATGAAATTATTCGTGAAGCCTCGATCAGAAAAGACATGGTTGAGGATAAGATTGAGATGCAAGAGAGTTTTATAAAAGATATTGAGAAGTCTGGAAAAGAAAGAATTGATAGAAAAGAGAAACAAGTAGAAAATCTTCATAAAGAAGTTGATGCCATCATGGATGAAACTGATGGGAAGACTTTGAAGATTATGGATGAATTGCAACCAAAGTTAGAGAATCTTAATAATACTAAAAAAACTCTTAAGAAACTCAACACAATTAAAGTAAAATTAGAACAAAAGATACAAAACATTGTAGAAGAGCATAAGTTTTTTGAAGACAATACGGTTTGCCCTACCTGCACCCAACCTTTAGAAGAACAATTTCGCCTAGATAAAATTGTAGATATTCAGGAGAAATCTAAAGAATTAAATGAAGGGTACAAAGAGCTGGAGGCTGCAATCAATGTAGAACAAGAAAAGGATATCGAATTCACAAATTGTTCTTCGGAGATTAACAGACTCAACAATGACATTTCAACAAACAATGTTAGAATTTCTGGGATTAACAGACAAATCAAGAATCTTAGAAAGGAAATTCAAGACGTTGCCGATCAAGTATCAAACAGAAATACTGAACGAGAGACCCTTAAAAACCTCAAGGAGGATTTAGACAAAACTGAAAAAGAAAGATCCTCTCAGAGAGAAGAAGTATCCTACCTAGATTTTGCTCATTCCTTGATGAAGGATGGTGGAGTTAAGTCCAAGATCATCAAAAAGTATCTGCCTTTGATGAATCAGCAGATAAACAAATACCTACAGATGATGGACTTCTACATTAACTTCTCATTGGATGAAGAGTTCAAAGAATCGATCAGGTCTCCAATTCATGAAGACTTCAGTTATGATTCTTTCTCTGAGGGAGAAAAAATGAGAATAGACTTGTCTCTTCTTTTCACTTGGAGGGACATTGCAAAAATGCGTAACTCTTCCAGCACCAACCTTCTTATATTGGATGAGATTTTTGACAGTTCCTTGGATGGTGCTGGTACTGATTTCTTTACCACTATTATTAGATTTGTAATACAAGATGCACATGTCTTTGTAATTTCACATAAGACAGATGAATTAATGGACAAGTTTGATCGTGTAATTAAATTTGATAAGGTGAAGGGATTTAGTAAAGTAGTATGATTCTTGACATTTACGAGAACACTCTTAGTTCTCAGTTTTGCAACCATTGTATATGGAAATTTGAAAGAGATAGTAGGAAAGACCAAGGACTAATTGGTGGTGGAGAAGTTAGAACCGACATCAAAGATTCCTTTGATTTATCTCTATCAAATTGGCCTGATTGGCAAAACGAAGATAAAATTTTTTATAATACACTAAAACAATATACAGAACAACACACTGAGAAATATCCACTTCCATCTCAAGACTTTGAAAGTTATTTTGATACTGGATATCAAATTCAAAGAACAAAACCAGAGTCAGTTGGATATACTTGGCACCATGACTTTGTTGTAACTAGAGAAGATACTGGTGCAGTTGCAGTGAGAGTTCTGACTTACATTTGGTATCTCAATACTATTGATCACGGTGGATACACTGAGTTCGCCAATGGAGAATCTGTAAAACCTGAAACTGGTAAATTACTCTTGTTTCCTGCAGACTGGTCTCATGTCCATCGTGGAATTCCACCTAAAGACAAAGACAAATACATTTGTACGGGTTGGATCTATTCTAGATTCTAACTTGCCATATATCGTGCAATGATATATAATACGACCATAGTATCTTTTTATCATGTATAAACCCTACTCCCCCGAGTGGAATAGATATCGATATCTTAAAGAGGCTCTGGATACGTACCTCAATGAGTATGTCGATAATGAAGTAATTCTTACTGACATTCTGACTATCTTAAACGAACGGTCAGAGAAAGCATACAATGAATTCACTCGCTTGAATCAATTGGAATCTATGTTAGAATCTAAATAACACAGTTAGGAACACAACTTTATGCTATCTACCGCATATCGTCTCCGGCTGGAATCTATCTGTAGGTGTATTGCTAATAAAGAGCAAGTACCACTAGAGGATATGATCTGGGCGGAAAAACTTGCTAAGGCCCACACAACTGCTAGAGACTGGTTGAACAAAGCTCGTCGTCACGCAGCACAGGACATTCAGGAAGGTAGCATGGATGATTTTATGAATAAGATGGGACTAGGAGACCCCGACCCATCTAATTACAAAACGGGGTTTGATGGTGCAGATGATATTAATGAGTGGTTCGGAAGAGACAAACCTGATGACTGGAGGCAACGTGACTAATGATTTTCTAGACAACCTAGGTGCTGAACAGTACCGAAAGATGCATAACAAAAAAGAGCAAGATCTCTTTGAAGTAATACCCAAATGGAAAGAATGGAAAGAATCACTCCAGAAACCTACGAAAAAATGAATAAGGAGTTTGAGGAAGACGGACTTGCTTTCCGAATAAATATTCCTACCCAAGAACAAATTGATGAGTGGAGGAAACGTGGAGAAAAAAGTTCCCTGGAGTAAACTACACGAAATTTCTGATCAATTAAACGGTAAGTTGGCTCATATCACCTGTGTAGATCACACTGGCAGAGACTATAAAAGGATTGTAATCGAATACGAAGAGGAAAAACAAAAATGATCGACAACGCTTGCGTAGTTTACACTAACGGTAGTCAAGAGTGTGAAAGAGTTTGTGCGTTATTGAAACATCTTGGTGGTGAATATCATGAGTATCGTTTAAATCAACACTTTACTCAAAGAGGATTTGAAGCCGAATTTGGACCAGAGGCTGAATATCCCCAGGTCGCCATCGGAGCAAAACATATTGGTAGTCTCAAAGAAGCACTACAGTACATGAAAGAACAAGGAGTGTTCGCTTGACGAACTGTCCACTCGGAGGGTTTCTACCCTCCTTTTTTTGTATAATTGATTCATACGAGACAAACCTATGAATCGCCACCAGATCAAATCTCAACTCGCCAAACTCCTCGCGACTGAGGATCTGGTGGTTGAACACAAACATGTAGAGACTGCATCTTTCAACGTTCACAGTCGTGTCCTGACCCTCCCCATGTGGGAGAAGGCATCCAACAGTGTCTATGATATGTTGGTGGGTCATGAGGTCGGACACGCTCTCTATACCCTTGACGAGAACTGGTTGGATCGGTACTACATGAATCCATCATTCTTCAATATCACAGAAGATGCACGGATTGAAAAGTTGATGAAACGTAAGTATCCTGGTCTTCGTAAGTCCTTCTACAATGGATACCAGGAACTGTCTGAGAAAGACTTCTTTGATCTTGAGGGTCAGAACGTTTCTAAGATGGGTCTGGCGGATAGAGTGAATTTGTATTTCAAGATTGGTAACTTCATTGAAGTTCCTTTCCACAATGATGAAGAAAAAGATATTGTCAAACAGATTGCAGATGCAGAGACTTTTGAAGAAGCTCTGATCGCTGCACAACGTATGTACGATTATTGCAATCAGAAGAAAGAGGAAAAACAGGCTGAGGTTCAACCTCCTGCACAGGTTCCTTCTGCAAGTAATAATGAGGAAAGCAAGAATGAACCGATGATTCCAAATCCTACTGATTCGGAACAGAAGTCTGAGTCTGACGAAAAGGAACAGGGTCAAGAATGGGAAGAGGAAGAGGTTGAAGAAGAACAGATTGAACTGGAGGAAAACACTTCTGATGATCTGGAAGTGAAGACTGTTGATGGTCTTGAAGAAAAAATTCGTGATTTGGTAGATTCCAATGCTATCGAAACTTTCTATGTGGAAATTCCCAAAGTAGATCTCAAGAAGGTCATCGTCTCTAACTCTGATGTTCATCAGGAGATCAATGATTGGTGGAGAAAAACTGAAGAACACTATGGAGAACCTGACGCTAACGAAAAATTGTTCGGTAGTGTAGATTCAGAATTCAAAAAATTCAAGAAGTCTGCACAGAAAGAAGTGGGTTACCTCGTTAAAGAGTTTGAGATGAAGAAATCTGCAGACGCATATTCACGAGCATCTACTTCTCGCACTGGTGTTCTAGATTGTTCTAAACTTCATACTTACAAGTACAATGAAGATCTTTTCAGGAAAGTGACTCTCCTTCCTGATGGAAAAAATCATGGATTGATCTTTGTCCTTGATTGGTCTGGATCTATGGGTAGTGTAATGCTTGACACCATCAAACAACTTTATAACCTGATCTGGTTCTGCAAGAAAGTTTCTATTCCCTTTGAGGTTTATGCTTTCACTAATGAGTGGTCCTATCAAGATCGTTACGCTGTATATAATGCGGAAAAGGCTCCTGGTTTCTTCAAAGTGGATGAAACTTTTAATCTTATGAATCTGTTCACTCATAAAACTAATAGTCGAGATCTTGAACAACAGATGATTAGTATGTTCAGGATTGCTGCACATTTTAGTAACCGTAATTACTCTTATTACTTCTATCAGTATCCTAATCGTCTGAGTCTTTCTGGAACACCTCTCAATGAAGCTCTGATCTCGTTGCACCAGATTATTCCTCAGTTCAAAACTCAAAATGAAGTTCAAAAAGTTCAGTGTGTTGTTCTCACGGATGGTGAAGCAAATGCTCTGAAGTATTACAAAGAGTTTCCGTCACGAAAGTCTGAGTCTGGTGAACCTTACATTGGCGTCAATTCTCCTTACTACAATGAAATTACTCTCCGAGATCGTAAACTTGGAAAGACTTATGCTTTCACTGGAGAATTTACTCAGTTCACTAATGTGATGCTTGAAAATCTTCGAGACAACTTCCCTAACACTAACCTTATTGGTATTCGCGTTTTGGATGGTCGAGATGCAAGTAGTTTCATTCGTCGATACTATGGTGCAAACGGTTATTATGATAAGTTTGCAGAGTGGAAGAAAAACAAATCTTTTTCTATCGATGGTTCTGGATATCAAAAGTACTTCGGATTGTCTTCAACTGCACTCTCCTCTGATTCTGAGTTTGAAGTGAAAGAAGATGCAACTAAAGCACAGATCAAAAGTGCTTTCAAAAAATCTCTGAATTCTAAGAAAATGAATAAAAGAGTTCTTGGTGAATTCATTGATCTGGTCGCATAAATATTACGAAATCAATAGGTAAACCCATGGGAAGACTCTCTAGAGAACTATTGGGTGGTGGTGAACCAGCACCAGCACCTGCACCAAAACCAGTAGCAAAGGCTGCACCGAAACCAGTTGCAAAACCAGAACCCAAAGAACTAAAGGGTGAAGGTATGAAGACTGCTGCTTCTGAAGCACTCGGATCTGAAGACGAATAAATAAAAGAAAACAGTGAGAACTATGGACGCCCTCCAAACTTACGAAGTTATTAAAAACTATCTTCTAGAGAAAAAGTTTGCAACCACAGAAGAGGAAGCAAACGCTATTATTCTCAATATGGAGGAGTCCTGGTTCCAACAAATTAATGAAGAAGAATCTGATCGTATGAAGGACCGCCGCATGGAGCGTGGTGGTGTTGGTGGTAATATTGATTACAGAAGACCACCTGCTGCACCAAACCTTGCAGGTAAGAAGAAACCTAAGAAAGATGGCATGTCTGCATTAGATAAAGTAAGAGCAGATATCGAAAAGAAATACGGTAAAGGTGCAATTATGGACACTAAGAAGAAGAAGGATAAAAAAGATTAAACCGTAAAAACTGAACTTTTATTATGAAATTCGCAGTATTCTATTTCAGGATGGAGGGTGGTAAGATCCTTCCAATTACCTTTGACTTGCAATCAAATAGTCTTAGGGAAAAGTGGATTGAACAAATCCGAATTAAAGAACAAGAAGAAGATGCATATCTGAATCTTAAGATTACCAATAAAAATGTTGAGGATCTTCCATACTTAAAAAACAAACTAAACAGTATTGTTTCTCATATCAATAAACTATACGAAACTGATAGACTTCCTTTGTTGGAGGGAGATCCTAGTGAGATTGATCAGGACAAACTGAATCATCTTCATGAAATGTTTGAAGAGTATGGGGAAGAATCTTTGGATCCAGAAAGATTCCTCAGCGAAGAAGCTCATGAGACTTGGTTGAGTTTAAATGAGTGGATTCATATTACCGAGATTGCTATGAAGACATCTCCTGATATGTTTCCGTGTTATAGTTGCCTCTGTTCAATATACCCTGCATACCCAGGCGAACCGCTTGATGAAGGGGATAAATTATTCTTAGATAGTGAATTTGCTTGGGGATCTTTATATCTCGGATATAATACCTTAGGTAAAGATTACTCTCATGCGATGTGTGACGATGATGTTCGTGTAATCCAGAATGGTCAAGTAAAAATTCAAACCCTGTACAGTACTGAGTGTTGGTTGAATTTCTCTCAAACACCATATATGTACAAAACTATGGAAGAGGATTTTTATCAGTGGTATTTGGAACAAGATGAAGAAACTAGGGCAATGATTCCCATCCACGATAGGGATAAACTTGCTCTTGGTAGGTATTACCTTGGTAGAGTCATTATTGACGAAACCTTTACAAGATTTAATCCAGACCTGGATGCATGGAGACATGATCCAGAACTACAAAAACGTTGGAACATTGAAGTCTTTTCTAAGATAGAAGAGTTTATTGGTATTGAAATTAGAGATGAATCAGATTCTTGAAAAATTTATTTCCACATCTAAATCTAACGAGTGGGAACCTACATTACCGTTACCTGAAGATATTTGGGATTCGGATTGGCCTTATCTAAGTATAGACTTTAAGGACAATTTTGCGGAAATGTATCGCGAGTGTGTCCAGAATGATGACATGTTCGTTGGACATAGGGAAAAAGACAAACACCTCAGTTATTCTCATGAAGGGTGGAAGGGGTTGACTTTGCATGGTCTACGTCCAGATGCCACTGAAAATTATGATCAGTATGGTGGAAGTCCAGACCAATATAGATGGACGAGTGCATGTCAAAAATTTCCTGCATGTGTAAAATTTTTGAAGAAACTTGGATATCGTAGATTTGATCGAGTTCGGATCATGAAGATCGAACCTGGCGGTCACATCATGCCGCATGACGATGGAGAAGGTAGAATCTTTGGTCCTCTAAACATTGCAATCAATAATCCACAGGGTTGTGGTTTCTACTTCAAAGATCATGGAGAAGTTCCATTCAAACAAGGCAGAGGAATGTTCCTGGACATTGGAAACACTCATGCCGTTTATAATAATAGTAATAAACCCAGGTATCATTTCATAGTCCACGGGGACGTAAACCCTAAGTTGGTTGAGGGTGCATATAAACAACTTCAGATGAGGTTGGAAGACAAAGATAGAAAGATCTGTTATGGGATCTATAATCAACTCGATAGAATTGAGAATACTGCAATGTATCTTCGATTCAAAGGTTCTTCATTGTTCTACCTCAAGAGGGCACATAAACAGTCTGATATTTTCTTTGGAGACTCTATCAAAGAACTCCTAGAGACAACCGCAGATGCTGGATATGATTATTGTGTAGTTCTCGCTGCAGGAACTATTCTCAAAAGTTTTGAATATGATAGAGAGATCCGAAACTTTATTATGAAGGATAAGGATTTTGGTGTTGCTGGTCATTGTCTAATGAAACCAGATCATTGGGCAGAACTTCATCATCAGTTCTTTATTGTCAATCTTCATGCATGGAAGGAAGTTGGTAGACCTGACTTTGGTACATGGCAAGGAGAGTCTGAAGAACTCCTACCTGTTTTGGAAAGAAGTGAAGAGAACTTCCATCATGACTATACTCCTCTATGGGTAAGAGTTAATAAAGATAAGAAGAGAACTAAACAACCATTTGCCGGTCAGGGGTGGGAACTTCTCAAAGCAATGTTTGAAGGCGGTTGGTCCGTTGTTATGTTGAATGAAACACTAAGACATAACAAGTTTTACCATTATCCAGAGCACGAGACTTCTCGATATGAACAGTCATTGAAAACTATGACGACTTACGATAGTCAGAACTGGAATCAAAAGAAATCTATTGAAGACGCTTTATCTGTAAAGGATCAGATTTGGTTGTTTAATAGTGAGGATATGCGTGTATCAAATGAGGGTACTTTTGATCTTGCTGTAAATACTGCAAGCGGATTTAAGATTTTTGATCTCTTCAGACAAAAGAAACTTAATCCAAAATCCAAAATTGTTGTTTACGATTTTAATCAACGAAGTCTCGCTTGGTATAGACACTTATATGAGTGGGGCAGTACACCTGGGTTTGTGCAGGATGATTTGGGTAAACGACATCTAAATCTACTTGAGTGTATGAAGACATTCCAATATAAAGAAAACTTCACTTGGATTGGCAAAACTCATATTCCTCCTGATGAACAGGGTGATCAACATGATGACATGACTATATTCAAAGATGTTTCATTCATCAAATCTCTGAAAGATACTATCAATTATTTTGGTGGGTCTCAAAATTTTATAAATTATTGGACATGGTTCAGAGCTTGCAATGTGGAGTTCAAGAAGATTGATCTCTACAAAGAAACGGATAAGTTCTGTAAGATATTCACAGGTAAAGGTAGAAAGTTTGTAAATCTATCAAACATCTTTTCTACAGACGCAACAAATCTTCTATACGGTCATACCGAGGTCCAACTCGCTCAACAGAGATGTCTGTTCAATCTTTATTTGATTGATCCTGAAATCGAAGTAACTCTGTATGATTACTGGAATCGATGGAAGTACGGTAAGGTGAAGGATCTCATAGACAGTTGAGGAACCGTCCACAGACTGTCCCAGGGCGGAGGAAGTGCGTTATAATTTATTTGTTGAAACGACACAACTCATGACTCGCCTCAAGATGACCGACGATCAACTGATTGACTCCCTCAAAGATCTCTACGGAGAATCCGTCACCAGTGCTGACATCAAAGCCTGGTGTGCAATGAACAGTATGAGTTACCAGACTGTCTCCCGTCGTCTTGCCAACTACAAGGCAGGTCACGGGAAGTGGAACCTGGAAGTTACAAAAGAGACAGTTCAGGATCTGGAAGTAACTTATAATTCACCTGCAGCTATGCCTGCAATTGAACAAAACCTTATCCCACAGAAAGATGATTCCTTCATCAAGTTTGGCAACTTCACTGATGTTAAAAAAATTATTCAGTCCCGTCTATTCTATCCAACGTTCATTACGGGTCTTTCTGGTAACGGCAAAACGTTCTCGGTTGAGCAAGCGTGTGCTCAAC
>Ga0163109_10002375_pt1 | contig 14728 bp, 13 predicted proteins | sample CRUFie1St13metaG_FD_108704 | JGI IMG/M metagenome (GOLD analysis project Ga0163109, IMG submission 108704) | Marine microbial communities from the Costa Rica Dome - CRUD Field 142mm St13 metaG | ecosystem: Environmental > Aquatic > Marine > Oceanic > Photic zone | place: Costa Rica: the Eastern... | reverse complement strand
TCACCCAAAGCCAGCGATACCGGCATGTCAAGGCGTTCAATGAACACGCGAATTTGCTGTTCATCCATTCGAAAAAGGGGAGGCGAAGTCAAAAATTTATCCGATGCCCTGGTCCAACCCTTCGGATTTCTGACAACCCCCCGACGGACGATTGGATCCGCAGCAGCCCGGGTCAGTGGCAAAATTCCACCTCGAACACGCGCGTCAATAGCTTGATCGATCGACTCGTACAAGTGGAGGTGCGGATCATCCTTCAGCTTCAAGCGTTCTGTGGACTGCCTCAGCTGATCGGGTGCTTCACCGTCTGAATAAGTCCAAGGCCCTAGCCCCTCGAGTAACCAGAGCTGTTGGACACGGTCCGGATATGCGCCCGCGACTATTGTCGCTACCGCTGCACCCATCGAATGACCAAGTAGAATTGCCCGATCCCAGCCAAGAGCCTCAAGCACCTCGATCACGTCCGGCACTCCATCCCAGATGTGATAAGGCCGACGCAGATGATCCGTTAAACCATGTCCACGCTGATCAATCGCTACCACACGACAACCAGCCAACAAGGGTGCTATTCGGCTAAAGGACGCGGCATTATCTAGCCAACCATGAAGCGCCAATACCCGATGACCGTTCTCCGGGCCAAAACAAAGCCCCTGAAATGATAATCCCGCGATATGAAAACCTACTGCCTCTGACATTAGGGTTGATAGGACCCCACCAGCGTTGCGATACCGGGAAGGAAGGCATCCAGTTGAAGTATGTAAGCAGTCGCAGGGATAGCATGTGGGTGCCCAACATACCGAGGGTCGCTCTCGGTAAGATGACCAACAATTTGAGTCAAAATCGGCTGGTGGAACACAAACAGGCTATTGTTCGAAGCACGGTTTTCAATCATGGTGATAGCATCCACCCAGTCATCCTCAGGAGTTATACCCTCAACTTTGTTTGCAATCACATCAAGTCGCATAACATCAATCACCAATTCCGCCGTCTGCTGTGCCCGGATTAAGGTCGAACAGTAGACGGCTTCTGGACTCCAACCACCTCTCTTCAATTGGGATCCCGTATTCATCGCCTGCGACTTGCCCTTTGGTGTCAATGTACGATCCGCATCATTCGGTGCAAATGGAACCGCTTCACCATGGCGCATTAAAATGATGTGCATTGAGCCTCTCCTTAGGTCTGATACTATGCGGCCAAACACAAGCAGAAAAGACCCTATGAAAATCGTTTCTTTCAACATCAACGGAATTCGTGCCCGAATTCATCAACTCGAAGCCCTCAAAGATCATCTCAACCCTGACGTGATTGGGTTACAAGAAGTCAAAGTTGCAGATGAGCATTTCCCATATGAAGATCTCGAATTCCTGAACTACCGCTTTGATACCCACGGACAGAAGGGACATTACGGTGTCGCACTGGCGTCCAAGTCTGAACCATTAAACATTACTAGAGGCTACATAACTGACTCAGCGGATGCCCAACGACGAATGATCCGTGGCGTTTATTCGCTCGCTGATGGAACTGAAGTTACCATATTTAATGGGTACTTCCCTCAGGGTGAAGCACGTGATCATCCGGTGAAATTCCCTGCGAAGGCTGCGTTCTACAGTGATCTCCTCAACACACTTAATAGGGAGTACTCGCCAGCCGATCATATTGTCGTGATGGGTGACTTTAATGTAGCACCACTGGATCAGGATATCGGGATCACCGAGGACGCCAAAAAGCGTTGGCTAAAGACAGGCAAGAGTTCGTTCTTACCCGAGGAACGTGAGTGGTTTAAGGCGCTCACAAATTGGGGGTTGACTGATAGTTGGCGATCCGTCAACCCCGATACTTCGGACCGTTATAGCTGGTTTGACTACCGCTCCAGAGGGTTTGAAGATGACCCGAAGCGTGGTCTCAGAATCGACCATATCCTCGTCACTCAAACCTTGTTAGCCAGGATGAATGCTTGTGGTATCGACTACACGCTCAGAGCAATGGAAAAGCCATCAGACCACTGCCCGGTTTGGATCAGTATCGAGTAAATTTTAATTCCGAACAGGAACACACAGAGAAATTGAAACATTGGACCACGGCAGTTATCCCTCTAACCTGTTCTACGAAAGTCATTTTGCGCAACTTATGTGCAATGCATCATGATAGACATTGACAAAATACGCGTACAGAACGAACAAGGAATCATGAATCATGGTTGGATCTTCAAAAAGCGCCCGCCTCACCAATCCCTTTCACGAACCCGAAGAAAAGCGATTCGAGATTCCGGGCGAAATCGCTCGAGAGCCAGGTATGTATGAGGAAGCATTAAAAGCAGGCTGGGAACTCCAACAACGGCCGAAAGGTGCACCGCTCGCTTCCATCGAACGCCAACATCAAAAAAATCGCATGACGGTTTGGGAGCGAATAACACTATTAGTTGACTACAAACCAACTATCCTTTTCCAAAACTGGGGGCCTAATCTTGACGGTGCTAGTTTGGTCACCGCACTCGCCAAAGTGAGTGGACGTGATGTGGCAATTTATGGACATGACTTCACAGTTCGAGCAGGCTCAATGGATGCGACCAACGGCTCTAAACTCGCACAATTATTTCAGACCGCAGGCAAACTCGGCTGTCCAGTTGTCGGTTTAAATGACTCAGCCGGAGCCTTCGTCCCTGCCGGTGTTGGTGGACTGGATGGTTATGCAGAGGCGTTTCGAGCGTTGCGAGAGATTTCAGGTCGCGTACCATCAATCATGTGCATGTTCGGATTCAACGCAGGAGGTGGGTCATACCTCCCACGTCAGGGTTCATTTGTCATTCAGCCCAACGCTACATTTTATGGCCTAACCGGCCCGTCGGTAATCAAAAATGTTCTCGGTGAAGACATCACACCTGACGAACTTGGCGGCCCTGATGTCCACAGTCAGACGGGAGTTACAGACTATGTCGTTGAAGACGAAGTACAAGCCATCCGCAAAGTGCGCCGGCTTCTACAATTCTTGCCGTCAAATAATGAAAGAATGGCACCATTTCAGCCAACCTCAGACCCAATCACCCGCAAGACCTGGGATATTGATATTCTGTTGAAACGTGCCTTCAACTCACCACGCGGTTTCAACACGCCATTCAACGTGACCATCATGATCCAACAAATCTGTGACCATGGTGATTTTTACGAATTTCAACCAAATCGCGCACGTAACACCATTTGCGCATTCGGACGAATAGCCGGCCACGTTATTGGTTTCTGTGCCAACAATTCGGCTGTTTCTTCGGGTCAGATTGATATCGATGCTGCGTTAAAAAATTCGCGTTTCATCCGCTTCTGCAACCTCTACAACATCCCGATGTTATTCGTGGAAGATACGACTGGCTTCCTACCCGGCCGCGACCAAGAGAGCCGGGGTATTGTGCAGGCTGGTAGGGCAATGCTTGACGCAATTATCGACCTCCGAGTGCCAAGATTCTTGCTAATCATTCGAAACGCGTTCGGTGGCGCCTACGCCGCCTTTAACAACTATAAACTTGGTGCAGACATGGTATTCGCGTTACCGACAACGCGTCTCGCTGTAATGGGTCCTGCTGGGAAGGAGTTTGTTTACAAAGATGAATTGAAATCACTGCGGCTTGAAGCGAAAAATCGTTCCGCCGGTAGTGACCCTGACTCCGTAACCTGGCTCAAGAACCAAGAAATACTCCTAGATGAACGTTACGAAGCCGAATTAATGAATCCAAAAGAGGCCCTCTCTTTAGGCTCAATTAGTCAACTCGTCATGCCTCAAGACCTGCGGCAAACGCTCGGAGAGAACTTTCTTCGTTACATCTTGGCGTACCAGCCAAAACCAATGGCCGCGCTCCAGAGGGAGTTTCACTGATGGGCCAAGACTTGACCCATCAAAAACGTCGCCTTTCCCAAGCGAACTCCGCTTGGGTCAGACAATATGCCTGCGAGGACATCGACTGCCTGATTATCTGTCGCGGACCTATTCGCAAAGAAGTCATGGATGTCCTCACAGAAATGGGTGCTACATATGGCATATTGTTATCTGAGAAAGACTCAATCACCTACCAGAATGCTCTTGCGCCCGAACTACGACTAATCAATGATCCGACGCGGATTCACCGAGTACCTGACTACACTGGTGCAACCAGGGAGGAGCGTGATCAGCGGATCGAGCAAATTATTCAAATCGCTTTGGATAACGGACACAACTCGATTTTTGCGGGCTACGGCTTTATGGCAGAAGATCAAAGCTTGGTGCGTGCAATTGAAGAATCAGGGCTCATATTTATCGGACCCTGTTCGCGCACTGTCCGTCAGGCTGGTCTGAAAGATGAAGCGAAACGGGCAGCCCTCGCCTCGAATGTCTCTATCGTTCCAGGCATTGATGATTTGACAGTGCGCACACTGCTCGCAAAGGCTCATGATGAAAGCGGCCTTCAAACTATTGCCAGAGCCCATCACCTAGATGTACCCACAGGATCAACCGAGTATGAACAAGCAGAAGCTTTATTAAACACAAGTTATAAGGCCTTGACCGATGTCATCACCATCGATGACATCGCGGAGCAGGCAGAAATTGAAGTCGCAAATTTGTTCAATAAACAACCAAACAATCGTATCAGGCTCAAGGCTATCGGCGGTGGAGGCGGAAAAGGCCAGCGGATTGTGGCTGCTCCTATAGATTATGCTGGAGATCAAGCAACTAAGGTCAAAAATGCATCAGCGAAAGTACCTGCATTAATTCGCGAAATATTGAATGAAGTCAAAGCAACAGGTCGCGGTGACAATAAAAATATCTTGATCGAGTTGAACATAGAGGCCACTCGCCATCTGGAAATTCAGGTGATTGGTAACGGCGATTGGTGTCTCACTCTGGGTGGTCGTGATTGTTCCCTTCAGATGCATGAACAGAAGTTACTCGAGGTTTCTACGACTACCGAAAGCCTGCGGGCCATAATCGCAGAATCGTCAAAACATCCAACGCAAAAACGTACACTCGAGTCGGATCTACAAACCCTCGAGTGCATGGAAGATGAAGCGGTGCGATTTGGTATAGCTGTTGGCCTTGATTCAGTCTCGACCTTTGAATGTATCGTCGATGCTGATCGGCATTACTTTATGGAAATGAACACCCGTATTCAGGTCGAACATCGTGTCAGCGAATTTTGCTACGGCCTTCGTTTCGAGAATCCAGACGATCCCTCTGACGCCTTCGTCGTCAACTCATTGGTAGAGGCCATGGCGATTATCGCTTGGCACAAACGGAAGCTACCGAAACCCACCCGCATCAACCGCGAGAATGCCTCGGTCGAGGCGCGTTTGAATGCTACTAATGCTGGCCTTACACCGCATACCGGTGGCGTGATTGAGTATTGGTCGGCGCCGATTCAGCATGAAATCAGAGACGATCAGGGAATTTGTGTCAAAAATCCCGATACCGATTCATTTATGAAGTACACACTAGCAGGCGCATATGACTCGAATATTGCTCTGGTCTTGACCGTCGGCGATGACCGTTTGATCAGCTTCCAGCGGATGGCAGAGGTCCTACGGAAAATGAGAATGGATGGACAAGATGTGCAGACAAATTTAGAGTTTCTCTATGGCCTCCTGCACTGGTTCTTGGCGAAAAATTCCTACGCAAAGGCGACCACAGCATTCATCCAAACCTACCTCACTTTGACTGGTCTTTTGTTCGAGGAAGTAAAAAAACTGGATCTGGATGCCGGATTCCAACATCTCGCCAAGCAATCATTGCACGAGGATGTGTTTTCGAGGAAGCGAACCTTGATCACTCGCCCCTTAAAGCGGTTGATAGACAACCCCCATCTGCTAATCGGATGGATTTCAAAGGTACGCTCAGAATGGTCGTTTGAGGGTGAGAAATTCCAATGGAAAGTCAACCCTCTCATCGTATTGGCAGATTTGTATCATTATCTGAATATGGATTACGAAGACACCGCACCCGCGCTTGAGGTGATATGGGATCATGATCGAGTAATTTTAGAGCAGGGGCTGAGCTTCTATAAAGATCTTGAACAACAACTTGGATCAAAAAAATGGAGCGCCTGGCAAAAGATACTCACAAAAAATCAAGCACCAAAAGGCATCGGGTCAGATATCTGGCAGGAAGTATTGGCCGCACACGAAGGATTTCAGTTGGGTCTCGATTTGCTCGCGATCGTTCTGAAATCTTCGGTGGAAATCGATTTTGACGATTTAAGTGTTAACGAAAACCTTACGATCAGCGTCCCTGAGTGTTTGAAAGACCCTGAGAGAATAGAACACGCCAGAAAAATATTATCGCCACCGCCACTTGCATCCACCAACGAAATAGTTGCCGTCTCGGGCGGCATGTTGTACGCGCAGGAAACACCCGGCGCACCGCACTTCCTCGAGGTCGGAACTCACTTCGATGTCGGCGACCCTTTGTATATCATCGAAGTTATGAAGATGTTCAACAAGCAATATGCTGAATTTTCAGGAACTGTCACTGAGGTTCTCATCGAACGTGGCGACGGTTTTGTCGTGCAAAAAGGCCAGCCCCTATATCGTATCGAACCCGACGAGCTCGTTGAAGTCGTTGATGAGGAAACTGTTGCACAATCGAGACTCACTCATACCATTAAAAAATTAAACGGGTTGTGAGGCCGGTATGATTGATAGGAAAAGGTGGGAAGAATTAGTCTCAGAAGAATCCAAGGGATTGACTCCCGATGAAATGACCTGGTTCACACCAGAGGGCATCGGGCTAAAGATTCTGTATACCGAGGACGACGTCCAGCATCTTAAGGATCTGAACAGCATGCCGGGCATGACGCCATTCATGCGAGGGCCAAAAGCCACAATGTACGCAGGTCGCCCTTGGACGATTAGGCAATATGCTGGTTTCTCAACCGCAGAAGAGTCGAATGCGTTCTATCGGAAAGCCCTTGCTGCAGGCGGCCAGGGCGCATCGGTCGCATTTGATCTTGCAACACATCGAGGGTATGACTCAGACCATCCTCGAGTATCTGGTGATGTCGGAAAGGCAGGTGTAGCAATCGACTCCGCCGAAGACATGAAAATACTGTTTGAAGGCATTCCACTCGATCAGGTCTCTGTCTCAATGACCATGAATGGTGCAGTTCTCCCGGTTCTAGCGGGCTATATTGTCGCAGCCGAGGAACAGGGAGTCTCCCAAGAAGAATTATCAGGAACGATCCAAAACGACATCTTGAAAGAATTCATGGTGCGTAATACCTACATTTATCCGCCCGAACCGTCGATGCGCATCATTGGCGATGTCATTGATTATTGTTCCGCTAAGATGCCAAAATTCAACACAATTTCAATCTCTGGGTACCATCTTCAAGAAGCAGGAGCGGATGCCGCGCTCGAACTGGCATACACCCTCGCAGATGGCAAGGAATATGTCCGCACGGCACTGTCAGCAGGTCTTGACATCGACCAGTTCGCACCGCGTTTATCGTTCTTTTTTGGTATTGGAATGAACTTCTTCATGGAAATTGCGAAACTTCGTGCCGCGCGACTTCTTTGGACTGAAATCATTAATGAGTTTAATCCCAAATCAGAGCGGTCGACAGTTTTACGAACCCATTGTCAGACCTCAGGCTGGTCGTTGACCGAGCAGGATCCATACAACAATATAGTACGTACGACGATTGAGGCCATGGCCGCCGTATTTGGTGGAACCCAGTCATTGCACACCAACTCTTTTGATGAAGCAATTGGATTACCCACAGAATTCAGCGCCCGGATCGCTCGCAACACTCAACTCATTCTTCAGGAAGAGACCGGAATCCGTCAGGTTGTCGATCCCTGGGGCGGATCATACATGATGGAATCACTCACCAACGACTTAGCGGAACGGGCACGCGAATTGATTGCTGAAGTCGAGACGGAAGGTGGGATGGCCAAGGCTATTGAGGCTGGTCTACCAAAGCTTCGTATCGAAGAATCGGCAACCAATAAACAAGCTCGGATCGACCGTGGTGAGGACGTAATTGTTGGCATTAACAAATATATCTCATCAGAGAGAACCGAAGACGAAATTGAAGTCCTTTCAATCGATAATCAAAAAGTTCGAGAGGCCCAGATCGCTCGACTCAAATCTATCAAGGCCAATCGAGATCAAAAACATGCTGATGTATGTCTCAAGGCCATTACGGATTGCGCCTCAGGAGGCTCTGGTAATTTACTTGCTCTGGCCGTCGATGCGATGCGGGCAAGATGTACAGTTGGCGAAATCTCTGATGCAATGGAGGCGGTGTTTAAACGTTTCCAAGCAACCCACCGGAGTATTACAGGCGTGTATGGGAGTCATTTCCAGAACGACGAAGACTGGCAAGCTTTGAGTTCACGTATTGACAAATTTGAACTCCATGCTGGTCGCAGACCCCGAATATTGGTGGCGAAAATGGGCCAAGATGGCCATGACCGAGGTGCTAAAGTAGTAGCTACCGCCTTTGCTGATCTTGGATTTGATGTTGATCTAAGCCCAATGTTCTCAACCCCGGCAGAGGTCGCACGTCAGGCAGTCGAAAATGATGTGCATGCTATTGGCGTGAGCTCACTCGCAGCCGGCCATCTAACCCTCATTCCTGAACTTAGAGCTACACTAGTAGCCGAGGGTGGAGATGATATTGTGATTTTCGCTGGTGGAGTAATTCCGCGAAAGGATTACCAGGCTCTGTATGATCATGGGGTCGCCGCAATATTCGGTCCGGGAACCAAGATTCCGGACTGTGCCAAGTCAGTGCTCGATGCTATAGAGAGCAAACGTGCCTGAAATCGATTTCAATGCAATACGAAACGGCGAGCGCCGCGCACTGGCTAGAGCCATCACGCTAATTGAATCTACAAATGCAATACATAGAAAGGACGCAGCAGCGCTCCTTGAACGGTGCCTTCCTCACAGTGGGCAAAGCATTCGTATCGGTATCTCCGGCGTTCCCGGTGTTGGAAAGTCGACATTCATCGAGGCCTTTGGGCTCTTTCTAATTGGTTTCGGAAAACGTGTTGGGGTGCTTGCCGTTGACCCGTCTTCTCCCCTTCACGGGGGCTCAATTCTGGGTGACAAGACGAGAATGGAAGAGTTATCACGCAAAAATGAGGCTTTTATCAGGCCATCACCAGCCGGACGCTCTCTAGGTGGCGTTGCTAACCGAACGCGTGAAGCCATTTTAGTCACTGAATCGGCAGGGTTTGATGTCATCCTAGTCGAGACTGTGGGTGTCGGTCAGAGTGAATACGAAGTCCACTCGATGACAGACTTATTTCTTGTACTAATTCAGCCCGGTGGAGGTGACGAGCTACAGGGAATAAAAAAAGGCATTTTGGAAGTAGCTGATTTCATCGTTATCAACAAGGCAGACGGCGATGCAGAGCGATTGGCAAACCAGTCGGTAGTCCATTACAAAAATGCGATGGGATATCTTAATCATCAGGGATTTTGGACTCCTGAGGTGTTATCTGTGAGCTCTCTGGAACAAAGGGGTATTGAAGCCCTTTGGGACCGAATTGGTGCATATTGCGAAGCCGGATCTGAGGCGATCCCGAAACGTAGAAAAGGCCAAGCGAGCCAGTGGTTTGAGCGGCTTCTAAGTGAGGGAATCGCAAATCATCTTGACGAAAATGCGACCTGGGTCAATTTCTACAAAGCACAGAAAGAGTATGTGGCCCTTGGGCAAGTATCACCGACTCAGGCCGCTATCAATTGCATAGATTGGCTCAAACATAACCTATAACTTTACTACCGCGGTCTCACACATCTGGAATCTCATAGGCCCGGACGGCGCGAAGAAGATCACGTCTAGAAATCTGGCCCCGCAGGCTACCTTCTGCGTCAACCACTGGGAATCGTCTTCGATTTGTTTTGAGCATCCGCTCAGCAATCTCAACGATATTAGAACCCAATTTAATTGTCTCTACCGGCGTACTCATTGCATCGCCTACGCGACCACCGATATCGCCTTGATACGTGCCCACAAGGATCGCTCTTAGACAGTCCTGCTCGGATATCATGCCCACCAATTTGCCGTCCTTATCAACAACTGGAGCACCCGATATACCTTGGATTAGCAACAAATCAACCAGGGAAAGTAAATCCATATCGGGTTTTGCTGTGGCTAAATGTGTAGTCATAAAGTCATCCACAACTATTGATCTAAACATCTGAGCCTCCTTTTTTATTATGCTTGGCTCGTAGAATACTTTTGCGACAAGGGAGAATGAAAGGCATGCTGCACAAAATTGACCATGTTGGCATTGCAGTTACGGATATTGAGGAAGCTATCAAAACCTATCAAGGCCTCGGGTTTAAGCTCAGCGGAAGAAATCGTATCGATTCACAGCAAGTAGAAACTGCATTTTTCCAGATTGGAGAGTCTTGTATCGAATTGATCGCGGCGACAGAGCCGGAAAGCCCGATCGCAAAGTTTATCCAAAAAAACGCTGGTAAAGGAGGGCTTCAACAATTAGCGATTACGGTCACCGATATCGAGGCCGAGCTAGAGCGTCTTAGACAAGGGGGTTATACGCTAATCAATGAAACACCGGTGCCCGGCGCTGACGGCACCAAGGTCGCATTTGTTCATCCGAAAGACACCGAAGGCGTATTGCTGGAGTTGTGCGAACATCCCTCCGAGTCATTTTGATGTTGCTCACATCGATCACACGCTATCCAATTAAAGGACTCGCCGGCGAGTTATTGACAAGTGTCGAAGTAAAACGGGGGGAAACGCTGCCCGGTGATCGCCGGCATGCACTCCAGTTCTGCAACCGAGTGCCACCGGATCCAAAAAACTGGAGGCCAAAGAAATATTTTCTGCAGTCCACGCAGACCAATCTCTGTGCAGATATTCAGATACAGTGGACGGCTGACAATGTCGTTTTTTGTCATGCCGACCAGACACTAACCACGACACGTGATTTTTTAGATGGAAGAATCCTCGCAGAATGGATATCACGTCTCGACCCCTCACTCGGAGAATTTACAGTTGAGACCCTCACAAGCGGGTTTACTGACGAGAAAGAGGCATTTGTCTCACTACTGAATCGTTCAACCATCAGTGCTATCGCGAACGCTATAGGTACCACAGATTATCCAGAGCGCTATCGAGGTAATCTGTTAATCGAACAAGCGAAACCCTTCCAAGAGCTACAATGGGTTGGAAAAAAGTTGATGATAGGAACCGTAGAGTTCGAGGTCATTGAGCCAATTGTTAGGTGCCGAGCTACTGAGTATGACTGGCATGGTACATATACCAGAGGATTCCTTGATCACCTCGATCAGCTATGCGAAACAGATGTATGTGGACTCTTCCTACGTGCGAGCAGTAGTGGGCTCATCAGCACAGGTAATCGGGTTAAGCTAAAGGACTAAAGATAGGTCAATCGCTGATTTTTTTCGGGTCGCTTTGGTTGGCTTAACAACACTGAAGCGATTCGTGTGATGGATTCAATCCACTCGTCCACATCAAACGACCGCGATCTTAGGGGTGATTCCATCTCAACAAGTGCGCCTTGAACAAGTGATTCAAGCCACATGGCGCGTTCCATAGCCTCTCCTCGTGTAGTCGATAATCCGGACAATACTTGTGCAAGGCGTTTTCGCATCCGTACCTGAGATTCGCGGAGTGTTGAGAGAGCCCCCGAATCACCCGCCAACGTCTCTGTCAATTCTCGGATTAATATTGACTTTCGGGCACCGCCAAGCCGTGCGTCAATCCAGTCAGACAGAGCTTGTGTAGGATCAGTGGAACGCCCCAGCAATTCGAACAACGCAGCATAATGCCGTTCCGCTATAGCGATCAGTAAGTCACGCTTACTATCGAAATGCTTATAGATCGTGCCCTTACCGATTCCAGTTCGAGCAGCAATAGTATCTATAGAAACTTTTCGAACACCCTTGTCTGCCATCAGGCTTTCACTCACAGAGAGGATATCTTGTTCACGATCAATAAATGCCTGCCGTTTGCGGAGTTCACGCTCACTATTAGCTGATTCAGTCATACTCACAGAATGGCTGCCCCGAATAAGCGAAAAAAATTTTCAGTAGTTTGGTCGGCAATTACCTCGGGCTTTGTGCCCCTCAGTTGAGCAACGGCCGCGGCTACATGACTAACGAATGCAGGCTCATTCGGCTTCCCACGATAAGGAACTGGCGCAAGCCAGGGTGAATCGGTCTCGATCAACAGACGATCGTCTGGGATCTTTCTACAGACTTGGTGCACGTTAGTCGCTTTCGGGAAACTCACGATACCGGACATCGAGATGTAATAGCCAAGATCAATGGCTCGCTTGGCCATCTCCCATGACTCTGTAAAACAGTGCAGTACACCCGGAACCTCAGTTGAACCATGTGTCTTGATCAATTCAATTGTTTCGTCGCGTGCGTCTCGAGTGTGCACGACGATCGGTAAGCCCGCCTGCTTGCCCGCCTGCAAATGGGTTGTAAAACTCTCACGTTGCACATCGGTCACCGGCTCATAAAAACCGTCCAAGCCCGTTTCACCGAACGCGATAACAGAATCCGATCGGGCGAGCTCTAATAGTTTGTCAACGGTCACTCCCGGCTCCTCATGCGCATGGCATGGATGGATCCCAACTGTTGCCCATACAGCTTCAAAGGTCTTAGCAAGTCGCCTTGGAGAGTCATTCTCGAGCGTTATCGAAATACACAGCATTCTGTCCACGCCGTGATCACGAGCCACGTCCAATACGGACTGGATTCCGCCTTCACGTTCCGAAACATCAATACAGTCGAGATGGCAATGTGAATCGATCATGATTTTCTCCCCGACCGGATTGTAACAGCGATAGGCAAATAATTTGAGAATTACAACTCCGGAAGCGAAACCGGTATCCCCAAACTCGTTTCAAGAGTGTCATTCCTAAGCTGGAGTCCAATGAAATTATCTTCGCCAACCTAAAATTTTAAGCAGCTTCTGAGCATCTGATTTATAGCGGGCATGAACCACAGACCTTTGAACCATCCAAATAGCGGAAACAAAAAGGCCGCAACCCAAAGAGATGCAACAGCAACGAGGTTATGTAATGACCAGTAGTCTAACTTTAGTTCCAATGGGCGTATAACTGCTGGTCCAAATGTTTATTATCCTCAGACCGTCGCCCATATGAATGCCCAAGCGGCAAACAGAGAGCCTAGAGCAAGGTCTGAATTCACAGCAATTCCAGCTTGCGCCTGTGTCCGTACTTCAGAGACCCGCTCTTTGTACTGATACAATAATCGCACCGACGGATAAGGTGCGCTTAATGCAGCGGTGATAGGGTTTTGCGAGGTTTGTTTAAACTGTACACGAATTAACTGATCACAAATGCGCTCCATTACAGTCGAGGCCGTCAGCATATCTACTTTTCCAAACGGCTTTAATAAGACCTGACTATCTTCACCAAAACGTATACGTACCAGTGCATCCAGAACATCACGGCCTAGTGCCAAGCGCTCGGGTGCGGTTTGCGCTGCTGTGGGTTGGGCTAATAGGGCATCAGAAAGTAAGAGGTCTTCGCCATTTATGCCGAGACTCTGAGCTGTTTTTTCAAAAATCTGTGGCGTTGGGACAGGCACTCTGACCATCCTCAAGCGACTCACAAGCGTCGGTAACAGTTTCCCTGGAACCGATGTCTGGAAAATAAAAACCGTGCCAGAAGGAGGTTCTTCTACAACCTTCAGAAGTGCATTGCTCGCGGCTTGGTTCAGGCAATCGGCGGGCCGTACCACTATCACCCGGCATCCGGCCATCGATGCTGTGGTATAAGCTACCTCGATAGCTTCCCGAACCGCGTCGATTTTGATCATCCCGGCTGCGCCCTCTGGCCCCAACGAAAGAATATCAGGATGTGGGTCAGGAAAACGACACGACACACATTCGCCGCAAGGCTCTCCCTTTTTTGGAGTATCGCACAGTAAGGATTGTGCCAAATGATCAGTCAATGAATCCGCAAAAACGGCCGACGCATGCGCCAGGCACCAAGCATGCGGTGGCGATGCCGATTGAAGGCCTTTCAGAATCAAATGCCATGGCGCTTTCAACCAGGGCGACATTTGAGTCCCCAACGACCCATCAGTCGGCTTATCATCTCTTGAGTCAGGCGCTCAATATTTACCGTCGCATCTAGCGTGATCACGCGGCCGGGGTCGCGGGTTGCTATCTCCTGATAAGTCCTCCGCACCCGCTCGAAGAACTCGATATCCTCCGACTCAATTCGATCCAGATTTCCTCGCCGGTCTGCACGGTCAAGTCCTATTTCAACAGGAACATCAAAGAATAATGTCAGGTCAGGGACTCGTTCGCCTTGGACCAGTTTTTCCAATGTCTGGATCCAACCACGTGGGATCCCGCGACCACCACCCTGGTAAGCATAGGTAGCATCGGTGAATCGGTCACAGACGACCCAAATATCACGCTTAAGTGCTGGTAATATTTTTGTTTCAAGATGCTGCGCTCTGGCTGCAAACATCAATAAAAGCTCCGTTTTTGCCTGAGGGGCCTCATCAGAGCTACCAAGCAATAACGCCCGAATATTCTCCGCATACGGTGTACCGCCCGGTTCTCTTGTCTCGATATACCGGATCCCGTTGGCGTCCAATAGCTCGCAAAGCGCGTCTTTCTGCGTACTTTTACCGGCACCTTCCACGCCTTCCAACGTAATGAACTGAGCCTTCTGATTTCTCATCGCTTCAACTGATATTTTCGAACGTTTGCATTATGCGCCTC
>Ga0163109_10002374_pt1 | contig 14735 bp, 26 predicted proteins | sample CRUFie1St13metaG_FD_108704 | JGI IMG/M metagenome (GOLD analysis project Ga0163109, IMG submission 108704) | Marine microbial communities from the Costa Rica Dome - CRUD Field 142mm St13 metaG | ecosystem: Environmental > Aquatic > Marine > Oceanic > Photic zone | place: Costa Rica: the Eastern... | reverse complement strand
TCAAAATCATCATTAGTAGCGACAACAAACTTGAGATAAATGTCACTACCGTTAACACGGCTATACTGACTAGCGACATCAGGTTTAATAGCAGTGTCCCAAGGTTCTCCTGAAACTGAAAGTTTTGGGGAACATGACCACGTGACTGCAATTCTTTCATGATTGTTAAGATAGTTGAAGAAATCTTCATGTAATACTTGTGTAGTGTTTGTTTCAAATGTAACATTTTTTAAGTCCTTCATGCGTGGATGTTCAAATAACTCGATGTAGAGCCTCTGCCACGCTAATAAAGGTTCTCCACCTGTCATGATCAAGTGTATGTCTTGACCATTGTCCATTGTCCATTTTCCTTCGGGCAACAACGAAAGTAAATGTTCGACAACTTCATCTACTTCTCTTAGCATGTTAAAATGCTTAAATTCAGGATATATACTTGCATAAGTATCACAACCTGTGTGTATAATAGGCAAATCATTAAATTCTTTTGTATCCTTGTGAACACCTGCATCAATTAATGCCATTACCTCGTCATTATGTTTTTTTCCTGCTTTGTGTTGTTCCCACCTATCTCTCTTTTCATCTGTTCCAAAGTTCATACAACGAAAGTTGCAACCGAAGGTACGTAGGAATACACTTGGTACTCCTACAAATCTACCTTCGCCTTGTACAGAATAAAATGCTTCTGAATATCTTAGTTTCATTTTAATTCCCGCAAGCAAATTCTTGTTGCAATTTTACATTATCAATAAACTCTTTTTTAGTTGCAGGATCTTCTTTGAAAGCACCACGCAATACAGTTGTTTGTGTCAAACTACTTTTTGCTCTAATACCTCTGTTTTCGCAACAACCGTGTGTTGCTTGCACATAAACACCTACATGTTCACTTCCTGTTTCTTTTTGGATTGCATTTGCAATCATTACATTTAGTTCTTCTTGTAGTGTTCCTCGCATAGCACACCATTGTGCAATACGTGAGTATTTGCTTAGGCCTAATAATTTAGGACCAGCAATAATACCAATATACGCAACACCTTTTACAGTTTGATGATGATGCGAACACAAACTTGTTAGTTCACTTCGTACAACCAACATGCCTTCATAACCATTTTCAATATAGTTAGGAAAACTACTTGGGTTAGGCATAGGATCATATCTACCTGACATAATTTCATTGATATACATCTTAGCCATTCTACGTGCAGTATCTTGACTATTAGGATCTGTTTTTGTATCAATTAACAGAGTCTGTAATACATTTTCAAATGCCGGAACTGCTTCTTCTATAAGTGCCTCTTTATCGCCTTTTTGTAATACTTCGCTAATATTGTCATTAGCCCAGTACCTAATACCTGCCTCTTCTAGTTTTTGTTTTATTTCATTTACTTTGCTCATTTTCCATTCTCCGAGTTATAGACGAGGATGTCTATTATTGTTTATTATACTGTTTATTTAGGTTTTTGTCAACCATTAATGTTGATTTCTGTCTTATTTTTCTTCTATTTAGAACATGTTTATTAAATGATTCTTTAGGATAAGAATTGTAGTAATCTTTTTGTTCTAGTGTCTTACTTGCATCATCTAGTAAACTTAACTTTTGGATCAAAATCATTGCATTTGCAAAATTTTGTGAGGAAAGTAACCATAGATCCTTTTTTTGAACTGCAAAAAAGTTATTCAAAGCATCACAGCCTCCAATTAATTCGTGCAATTCAAAAAAACTGTTTTTACAAGCGACTATTATTACTTCTTTATCTCCTGAAAAATTTTCACATTCGTATGCAACCGTGTCCCAAAATTTATTTGCTTCACTCACTTCTATAATACTAACTTTGTCTTCAAGCAAGGCTTTTTTAGCAAATGGACACGGCTGTAAATTATTATGAAACCTATTATTAGGTTTACTTAGATAGTTGTATATGTAATTTTCAATATCTTTTTTTATATTCATCCAGAAAAATATTTTTCAATCATCTCTAATCTATCATAAGCCGCAGCCATTTTATCAAGCTCTGACATTACTGCTTCAACAATGTCACTGTGTTCACCAATACCTGCTGGCATAGTCTTATAGACTTCGATGTTTGCTCTGTGTACTGCAATTTCACCTTCTGCTTGCTTTTTCGCTGCTTCTATTAATGCATCTCCGGCTTTCATTCATATTTTCCTTTCACTTGTTACATAATTGCCCTTTGATGGAATAACATGTCTTACTCCTCCTCTTGGGTCTTCCATATCCCCAGTTCTCCTGGGAATTAAATGAACGTGTGGGTACATAACAGTTTGTCCTGCTACTTCTCCAACGTTTTGTCCAATATTAAATCCTTCACAGTATCCACGTTCAATCCAGTCATATCCCCATTTGTAAGCCGCTTCAAAGCATTTTGTTAATGCTTTCCAACTTTCTTCTTTTGGAACGAAAAGAACATGTCCTTCTGTTACAGGATAACCATCTCTGTATACTATATAGTCTTTTACTTCAACTAAAATGTCTGTCCAAGGTAAATTTTTCATATCTTATCCAAAAAAATACTTTGCAATACCTGTTGCAAAAATAAAAACTGCAATACCATTAATAAAAACTAAAGCTCGATCATGCCACAGCATACCAACTACGCCCCAACCTATTACTCCAAACAAATGGAAAAACAAATTATATGGCTCCATTCCTCCAGCACTTGTCAAAACCATTCCTATTAATATTATAAAACTAGAAGCCCATTTTATATACCAACTTAGATCATACTTAGGAGTAATTTTTTTAAAGACTCTTGTAGAATTAAGTTCTTTTATTTTTTCATCTAATTTTCTATACGGTGAATTCTTCTCTGACATATCTTTGTAACTCATGATCTCCTATTTCATTAGGAATATTATTTTTGTAAAAAATTTCATAACTATCCGATCCATACTTACCAATACCATAAAGGTCAGTTGCATCTATTCCGTCCCAAGTTAAATAATCTGCACTCATTCGACGTAATCTTTTTTCACGTATGTTTACCATCCCTAACGGTTTTATTATACTTTTTATAGTATTTACAGTTGTGTTTAGATAATGCACAGGAGTAGGACATATACCAAACAAAATAGGCAGAACTGCTTTTACTTGTTTTCTACCAGTTTGATTCAAACAAATTACACCTACCATGTGTTGCCAACTATTGTCAACCTGTTGTTGTACCATCAAATCGTCTCTCATCCTGAAAACCTATCTATTAATGCAATTATAAAATGATAAGTGAAAAAAGAAAATACACAGAAAATGCAAAATTTTAAAAATTTGTTCATTCCGTCGTCTGACATTTTCTCCCACTCGGGTCTATTATCTGGTCTTCCAAACATTATAATTCCTCCAAAATTCCTAAGCCTTCTGCTCCGATTAAAAGCAAACCAGCTACAAAAAAATTACCAGTCATTAAAACTATACCGGCACCAATTCTCACGCCACTTTTTACAAGACTTATGTAAAAGTGTTTCTTGCTTACATCTTTTGGTTCAATACTCACTTACAATCTCCCAAGGATAAACTAACCAAACGTCTTCTTCTGCTTTGTTGACTGAATCACAACAATAACTTACACAATGATCAAACTCACTAGCTAAATTATCTGTAAGTACAGCCCATCTAACATTTTCTCCCCAAACATCTTCCCAGGCTTCACTATTTGGCAAACAAGCACTTTGCCAATCTTGTTTTATCCATTTAAAAGTAGAACCTGTATCATTAATATCATCTACTATTAGTATGTTCTTACGTGCTTTAGGATTACTTTTTCCTTCACCTGTGGCATATTTTTGTACATAACCAAATGCATCTTCAGCCATCCAACAGTTACTTTCGCTTTGGCTATTGTCATCACGTAAACTTACTTTAAGTGCTTCACAACGTATCCCAGTCATGTTACTAATAATAGTTGCAGGAATATTACCACCTCTTGTTATTCCTACAATGTAATTAGGTTTCCAATTATCTTTATACATCTGGTTGACAATACTGACACACATTTTTTCAACATCTTGCCAACTGTAAAATTTCTTTTTAGTCATTTTTATATTCCATATCTGTTTTAATTTCGTCACCTTCTCGATCATATGCAATTTCTAAAGCCAGTTGTTGTATTTGATCTAATAAATGATAACAAGCAATTTTATCATATTTTTTATCTGACAATTTACTATATTGATTTCTTAACCTATGGAGCTCAACTGCTTTATCCTTCATCACATTAATTTTTTGTATTAGGTCTTCTATAGTATGTTGCATTTCAACGCCTACCTAATTTATTTAGATAATCTATATTATGAATCCATTTTCCCTTAGATACAAACCCCCATTCTTTACGTTTCTTAGCCATGTAAAAAATACTTGTACAGGGAATATTATTTCCTTGTTCGTCTTTTGCAAGCTCTAGCCAATGTAAATCTTCTGCTTTACGAAATCTTATTGATCCTGGACCACGCCAAAATTTGCCTTCAGGAGTATGTTCGTAGTAACCACCTTTCAATATTATTGCACCCCAATCCCAAGGATGGTCATGTAGCTTAGGCTCGTCACTTACTAAAACTTTGTGTAAAGTAATATTAAAAGGAAAGTCTTTTCTATCTTTCAAAAATATATAATATCTTATTAGATAAGGAATCTTTCCAGATCTATCTGTAATAATTCTTTTTCTACCTATCTTGTCCATAAACTTAGAAAGGAATGTCATCATCTTCTATTTCTCCTTTGTAATCATCTTTTACAAGATTGTACAAGGCTATAAAAGTATCCCAACTTTTAGCCAGGGCAGGATATTCTTTACACATTGCATCTACAACATCAATGTCTAAAAAATTATCAGATATTGTTGGAACTGAATAGGTAATATTGTCTGATAGATCTAACGTAATAGTTGAACAACTATTACTATTGATGTCACTGATATTGTAATCACCAACTTTATAACTATCAGTTTCTGTTACATTTATTGTAAATGTATCGTCATGCTTAAATGTATCATTTTCGTTCATTCATATAGCCTCATATATTCCTTTGCCAGAAAAATATTCTTTGTTTAGCTTAGTAACTTGTTTATCAAGTGCAACAAGAAAATCATCATAATGTTCTATGTATTCAACAATTTGATTAACAATATGATCTCTATTATTTCTATAACAATTGAAGTCTTCAGTCCATTTACTTGGATACTTGAATTCTTTCAAAGCCATTTCACTATATGAAAGTCTATCTGGAACCATTGGTAAAGCACCTACAAGAGCACCTTCATACCAACTTATACCAAGAGTCTCTTGTAAGTTAGCACTAAAAACTATTTTTGCTTCGCCTAAAAGATTGTGATATTCATTTTTATCTAGTTCTCTTTCTTGACACACAACAAATTCATATTGCGGAAGTTGTTCTTTCAAGTCAAGAAATATGTCTAATTGTTTTTCAGGAGCAAGTCTATGAGGAAAAAGTATTAAGTTACGTTTATCCATGCCTTTATATGGAAGCAAAACATCTTTCATATACTCCATAGGCCAACCAACTCTATGTATTTTATGATCTACACTTGTAATTCTATTTTTCAAACTAAATGCTTTGGAAAACATATCAATATGAAAATCTGTTGCAAAAAAATTATCATCAAAACATTCAAACATTGATTGTTCTGCAAATCTAACCCATATCTTGTCTCCAATTAATCTTCCTAAAAAGTCTTGTGGATCATAGCTACCAGCATGCCACAAACCACCAACACGAATGTCAACACCCAATAGTTCTGCCATATAACGGAGTTGAATAACTGTAGGATTCCAAGCATCAGTATACAAAAAATAATCACCGTTTGAAACTTGTCCATTACAAAACATTTCTCCAATTTGTTCTAGTTGTTTACTTTTGTAAACATTTGTACCACCAAAATTGAGAAATGCCCCAGGCGTTGTTGCCTGAGGCGTGTCTCCACCACTAATTATAACAACTTCATTATTTGTAGCTCGCTTCAGTTGGTTAGGAAGATGTTCCTTCCATTGTTTAGTATAACGTGTATCAACTGCTTCGATATCTACAACATAAATTGTCATTAATTAAATCTCCTTTTCCTTTTCTTTTGAGTTCGGTTCCAAGCCATATAGCTTTCCCAAACTCGGTCACCTTTTTTATAAAGGCTAGCTTCTCTAAAAACTTTACCTTCATATCTACAGTAATCTCGAAACGCATCGAGATCGTCGAAAATTTTCCTAATTAAAGGATCCTTGATTGCCATTGTCTTTCCTTCTAGCAACATCATTGAGGTTTAGGGTAAAAAATTGAACAGCCATTTTCGCCGTCCTCGGCCACATCAATTTCTACAAATCGGCCGGGATATTTTGTAGAAATTTCGTTATACAAATCATCAGCTATCATTTCACATGACTTGTAATCTAACTGTAAAGTACCTTCAGAGTATAAACTTTCTAACCAACGCTTAAATTGGATAAATTCTATATCTCTGTCATTATGGGTAACTTGAATACGAACTTTAAAGTGAAAAATATGACGATGTGGATATCCTAAAAAACTTACATCATATTCATCGCCTGTAGCAAGGGCAGGGTCTTCAAGTGCCGCTGGGTACTTGTGGATTCCCTCTTTTCTGAAAGTGACCCAAATGCTTCTTTCAGCTTTACTCATAACATTTTCCTGTGCAATTTTTGCATCTTCTTCTTTCATCATACGTAACATACCTTCATAGTATCTTTCATTGTTTGTATTAATATTAACTTCATTTAATGATTTTGTCAAGTCCATAATCTGTCCAATCTGTAAATTTTTCTCTTTTCATTAAGTCGTGTAAGCTATGTGTCCAAACACCTGGATTAGATTTTTTGAACCCTTTATCATCTATTTTAAGCATTGTATTATAGTTCCATTGCTTAATATATGGAATAGGAACACGTAGTTGTGGAATAAAATTATTGTACTCTACACAAGTACCTTCTAAAAAATATTCAGCGGCATTTATTGGAATATCTAAACTACAAATATAATCTTCTTTGAGAAAAGCTTCTATCATTTTTTCCCATTCATTATAGTAATCTGCATCGTGACTTTGTGAAGCAGGATCAAAACTGTGATTTGCACCAAAGAAGATATGCTTCATATCATTATGTAAATGCTCTTTTATTATTTCTTGACCATGAAGTCCAACAATAAAAAGTGTTTTTAATCCGTATGCAGGTGTATTTTCTATTTCTTTACCTGTAAAGAATTTTATATCTTTTTTTGTACCTTCTTTATATTCTCTTTCCATTTTTCAACTTATCCTTAACGGCTAATTTTTCTTTTTTCAAGGTTATTAAATGTTGTTTTGTTTCCCAAGTTCTGTCATTGTTTCTTTCTTTTTCAACTTGTTCAACTTTTTTATGTAAAAAATTGTGCATATCTTCTAATCTTTTAGCTTTTTTCGATGCTCTTCCTGTTGCCATTATACCTCCTGAAATAAATTGTTAAAGTGTGTATCGGCATTAGTAATACGTTTGCCAGTATTACCTCGTGTTCCGATAATTGAGTCCCAGTATCTGGAAAATTCTGCTATCACTGCTTCTGCTTCGTCTCGGTTATCAGTTGCGAATATTGCTTCAACAACATCTCTAAATAAAACCCTGTCAAACTGCTCTTGTACAAGCATGTTTGGAATGACACCATTGTCGTATTGTCTGTTTGCTTCTTGTACTGCATTTATGTGCATCCATACGTTATGCCCCATCATGATAGCATATGAAAAACTATCCCAAGAGGTCTTTCCTTCTTTGCCAATTTTATTTAGATCACCTGGACCGTATATACAAATATCTTTTGCCATTAGTTCGGCAGTTATAGGTGAATCCATAAAGCTATGATGTTTGCCTTCTCGAACAAAAGCAGAACCAAAAGGTGTTTTATCATTGGCAAGTGTTTTGTCATCTATACTTGGAACCATTCTATAGACCCATTTTGATCTATCTTGTGTTTCAAGCTGACAATAAATTTGTCCGTTTGCAGTTGCTAAAAAAGGACTTGCACAGTCAAAAGTAATTGTAAAGTTTTCATTATGATATTTTCTAACTGCTCTTTGTATATCTGTAAGTAAAACAGCCCATTCTAATTTACTTGTTCCCAAAAAGTGCATAACATCGTGTATTCCTTTTTCTAACAAGCCGTCAAATCTTAAAGACACTAATCTTTTTAAAACAAGATGAACATCACACATATTTTGTCCACCCATTGCCCAACCATTAAAATGATCTGTATATTTTTTAGGGTCACAAAAATCTTTCATTTGACTGTACCAGTCATCGGCATCGCTATGATTTTCACCTTGTAAAACATTCAAAAATTTACAAGCACCTGTGCGATGTTTCATCCAATAATCGTTGTTTATACGTGTAGCATTAACAGCTTCTTGATAACTTGTTATTCCTGTAGCTTTTTGTCCTGCAGGAGAACGTGACACCCAAGCTGGAATATCAAGTATCATTCCGTAGTCCATATATTCATCCATCCAACGAAGAACACCGTCACGTTTCTTATGTGCTTTAGGACAGTTAGGATCTTTCCAGTCACCTTCCCAAACACCTTTACCAATCTGAAACCCTCCTGAATCACCTAGTATCCAACTGTTGTTTCTATCTCTATTACGAACCATGTCTTCTTTGGGAGAATCTTTATTGATATCTAATTCTGCATGGCCTGCTGAATATAATGTCCATTTATATTGAAACTGGCCTTCTTTTTGATTAATATAATTTAGACTTTCAACACCATTTTTTAGATTAGTTGGTACTCTACTTTTTTCTACATACTCATCAAATCGTTGTTTACCTACGTAGGTTGCATAAAAACCACTTAGTGCGGGAAGAAAACGAGCATAGTCTTTTTGTTCGTTGGTTAAATTTGTTTTCATTGTAATCCCCAATCATATCTCCAAGGATACATAGTATAACCTAATGGTGCAAATACTAATTCTTCTATTAGTACAATCATTGAAAGGCAAAAGACAATTTGTATCCATTTTGGTGCTTTTTTTAACCATCGCATCGGCACTTGAAATAGCCATTCATAAAATTGTGCAACCTTTCCCCAAAATCTATCACCAATGCTATAAGGTGGAACCTTCCATACTACAACAACAAATATTAACCACCATACCCATATTGGATGTTCTTCGCTTACTCCGTAACCAAACATGAATGGCAATATCATTGCAGTCATGTAAAGCCCAATCCATTTTCTAAGATGTGCTATCATTTTTTATATTCTTTTCCCATCTCGATCATATTTTGTTTATATTCTTCGTATAGTTCTGGATCAGACTTACTACCTGTGCCGTCTACACCAAAGTTACAACTAGCGACTGCAAGTAAAAAAGCTAAAGCGCCATAACTAACATACTTGCTAAACTTTAAAAAACCTTTATAAGTTGCTTCTGCTTCTTTTTGTGCTAATTCTCTTGGCGTCATTATTCACCTATTCCAAAACAGGGCAAAATTGGCGTCATGTTACAGTATCTTGCATAATCATCGTGTCCGACGCTTGCATAAGTGATAGCCATTGGCACAAATAAAATGAACATAACTAAGATAAGAAATGCCCATCCTAGCCCTTTCATTGTGCAATAGTTTGTGTGTTCACTCATTTTACTTGCTCTGTGCTGGCAGAATGTAATCATATTTTGCCATACCACTGTCGACTGTAATCATCATAGCACCTTGATCGGAAATGCTCATTGTAATATCTCCGTCAAGATTTAGAATGCTTTGAACTTGTGCAACAGGCCAAGCCCATGTATGTGCTAATGTACCTTCAACACCGTGTTGAAAAACAAATTCACCTGCATGTGTATTCACATCACCAAATGCAAAAATAAGATTTCCATCTTTAGATGAAACATTAAAAGTTGGTTCTTCAGAATGTGCCGCACTCATAAGTTTCATACGTGCAATACTAGCAATACTTGGAGCAAATACTATCTGCCATTGTGCGCCTTTAAATTTTACTGTCTTTAGCTTTTCTTCTATAATAGCTTGATTCATAAATCTATAATCATTTTGGAAATCACCTGTGGCATTTTCAAAATGTATATGTGTTGGAACAGTTTCACCATTGCGTTCTGCTTTTACTACATCAATTTTAGCATTGTCTTTGTATTCAGGATTTTTTAAATGCAAACTTAGTTTATCTAAGTTAGGCATACCAAAAGTACCCTCAAATTCGCTCACAGGCGAGTGTGTTTCTGCAGATAAGATTACACTTCTATCTTCTGCCATTGAATCAATATTAGTAGCCTCCTCGTTAGTTACTTTGACTAGTGTCAAAAAACCAAGTGCATGTGTATGTGCTACAATATCTTGCAAGATGTCTTTCATATTATTCTCCTATTGTTTATATTATAGATTATAAGACCTGTTTTGTCAAGTGTTTTTTCTAATTTTATCATTGTACTTTTTACTTTCTGCAATAATATTTAGATCAACCCCTGAATGTTTTGCTGAGTTTAGGATAGATTTTACGTCCTTGGGCAAACAATGTCCACCGTAACCTCTATCATTATTAACGTAACTATGACTTTCGCCTATTCGATTATCATTAGTTACTTCTTGTCTGACTTGTTCAAAGTCAATATCATGTGTTTTACAATAATCATATATTTGATTAAAAAATGATACCTTTGTTGCTAAAAATGCATTTCTAAAATTTTTTCCTAGTATTAATTCTTCAGGATTTCTAATTAAAGTTTTCTTTTTATTACTATTCCAAAATGTTTTCCAATATTCTATATCACCTCCTCCTAATGATACAGTGTCACACGACAGAAAATCATTTATTGCATTTTTTTGTGTCAAATATTCAGGACTATATGTAATTTGATATTTAGGAAATTTTTTGTTTATTTGTTTCCAACCTTCTATACTGATTGTGCTTTTTATAAGTATTGGTACAGGAAACATTATATCCTCTAAAACACTTATAATGTTGTTTATATTACAAGAACCGTCGGTTTTAGCAGGTGTTGATACACATACAATAACACTTTGTGGTTTGTAATCGAATACTCTTCCTTTAAATTGTTGCGTACCTCCTAGTATCTTATAATAGTCTGGATCAACAATTTGTGTTGTAAATTGATTGCTTTTCAACAATACTTCGTGTGCTTGTCCTACTGGACCATAACCTGCAATAACAACTTTTCCTGTCACTCACATATCCTTTTTCTTAAATCAGTTGTGCTAAATCTATGTTCTCTTTTGTTAAAGTATAAATCTATTCCTAATTTTGCACAAATGTCTTTACCTGTAAAATCTTTATCTTTATATTCTTCACCTATTATTCTTACATCAACTTGATACATTTCTAATATATCTTCAACATCTTTTTCAGTGGTGTAAGGAATAATTTCATCCACATATTTTATTGCCTTAAGTTGTGTGTAACGTTCGACAATGGTTTGTATAGGCTTGTTCTTTTCAGGTCTATCTAAAGTAGGATCTAATTGTAGTCCTGCTACAAGATAATCACATTGATCTTTTGCTTCTCTAAGCATCGATACATGTCCAGCATGTAATAAATCAAATGCACTAAATGTTATACCAACTCTCATAGAATATCCTTTAATTTAAACCAGGTATCTTGCCATCCCTCAACAGTAACACATGTATTCGCTATATTACTTTTCCATAAAGCCATTTTTAGTGGATAATCGTTGCCATCTATATCCATTCTATCTCCAAAGAAGTATACGTAATCTTCACTATTAAAATCTTTCAAAATTTGGCTTTTGTCAGCACCTTGTGGAAAGATATCTATACCTGTTTCCCCACCTACAACTGCCTGCATGTCAGGAAATTTTTTCATAAAGTGTTGAGCTACTTTAATACGTTCTGGATATTCCTTTTCGTATTCCACATACATTTTGCGTTCGCCTAATGTTGCATTTCGTCCTACAACACTAAAATTAACCATACCAGGTCGATCTTCAATATGTAATCCTGTTCTTAATGGAAATTTACTTTCATCTAATTGGTTTTCTAACCAACCTCTTTGTTCATCAGGCAATGACCAATCGCTACTTTTTAAATTTATACCTTGTTCCCATACATCGTTGCCTGAACAATTATAAATGCGTTTGACACTCATAATTATTTCAATGCCTAATTGTTCTAATGTTTTAGGATAATCACTTCCTGTGACAAGATAAACGTCATTTTCGTCACAAAAGTCTGTAAAAAATTCTCTAAAGTCAGCCGCAATTTGTCGCCTACTTGGTGTTAGTGTTCCATCTACATCGAAAATGTACTTATTCACAAAAATTCCTCCAGAATTTACAATTTGCTAATTTAGCACCTTCTGTAGGCACAGTGCAAACACGTTCATGTTTTGCATTTTCCCAACAGTCTCCTGTAATTCCACGCATTTGTGCAAACTTTGAAAAGCCGTTATCTATACTCAAAATAATTATACCTGGCAATATTAGTCCAAACATTATAATCGTTAAAAATGCAGGACCAAAGCCTTCGTTATGATAAGGTTCATTAGGGTTACTCATCTTTCTTCTCCTGTATTAATTTTTTTTCTAAACTTATTTTTTCTTTAGCACTCATTAAGTAAGCCGCGCCTGCTAAAACTAAGATAGCACCTGCTTCAGCAACAAGTGTTAAAGGTTCGTTGTCTTTACTGTGCAAAATAATCAACCTGCATAGTGCAGTCATTGCAATAATGATTGGCAAAGTAACAGGGATTCTATTACTAATAAAATATGCCCCAACCATTCCAACGATTTCTGTGTATATAAAAAGCAAAAATAAATCTGCTAGTTCTATATTACGCACTAACCACATATCCCACACATCACATGCAGCCGCAAGTACTGTTAGAACACCTATAAATGCTAACATACCTTTTTCAGTTAGTGTTGTAGTCCAATGTAATCTATTTTTCATCATTTACTATTCTCCAAAATCAAATAAACTGTTAAACGTGTTATGTTGTTTTGTGTCTTCTAAATTATATTTCAAAACACCAATCAAATTGTCCAACTTGTTATCAATAATTGTTGATTCCATTGCATCGTTATCAAACGGCAACTCTTTAAACCATTCTGGTAAGTGTAATTCATCTGTTGGATAAGCAACACTTGTATACCCTAATGGATTTTGTTTCAGTTTACATACAATTACCTTCATTCCATCAACAATTTCTTGAGAATATTTGTCACCATTCATACGTTTTAATGTGTTCCAATTAATACTTGCTCTAACATGTCCTGGCATATTTGCTTTGCCTTGTTTTTCTTCAAGTCTTTGATAATGTCCAATTTTGTTAGCACGTTTAGGTGATCCTTTTTCAAATCCTGGACGTAATTTAAAGTCCTTTCTAAATTCTGTTATTCGATCTAGTACAGCTTTTTCACTAGCGTCCGTAAGAACCATTAATAGAAGTTCACTTAGAAACTCTTGCATGAACACTGGTGTATCTGATCTGCGGAGATCTAAACCCATAGCCTTTACTTTACCTGGTTTTCCGTCTACATCACTTCTAAACCCTTCTACATCATACACCAATGCCGCATAACGTTTCTTAGTAATGTACAATCCGCTTTCTGCAACTATTTCTCTTGCCGCGGCAATTACATCAGAACGTGTTTTAGGACAGTGAAATGCTTTTAACATGAATTCTGGGAATGTTTCATTAGCCGCTTCACAAACTTGATCATATAATTTGATAACGTTATCTTTATCCCAAGGAATTTCACCCTTGTCGATTTGTTCTTTTAGAATAGGATATCCACTAAAGTAACAAGAATCAGTGTCACCGTAAATCATTGCTTCACCAACATGATCATACGTGCCTGTTATTACCTTGTTTACTTCTGCTGACATATGTTTAACAATAGTACGACCAGTAAGTGTAGTAGATTGACCAATACGTTTATCAAAAAATCTGCAACCAGGATTAAGAATAGCACCATACAAACTGTTTAGATTAATTTTTTTAACAAGTTGTCTTTTATCCCAATACTCAATTTCTGTATTGTTGCCGGCATCTTTTGCTTTTTTAAGCATACCCTGTAATTCTTTACGTTCTGAATACCAACGTTTCAGTAGTCCTGGAATAACACCTTCAAATTCTGTTGTAAATATAGTTCCATTTGAACTAAGCATCCATGGCATGTTGCTGTCGAAAATCAATTTATATATTTCAGCACCGCTCATTACTCTTGTTTCGCCTTTTTCAAAGTCAACAGTAAGGGGAATGTCTTTTCTTTGCTCCATTACCGCTTCATATTCTTCAGTACTAAAACGTCCTTCCCAACTCCCTGCAAATGATTTTTTCTTAAGTGTAATATCTTCATGGACTCTAGATTCTGATATTTCTGGACGTATTTGTCCAACAATAGTTTCAGGAGCCATATTCAATGCACGAATCACACTCGGATACAGACTGTTCAAATCCATTGAACCGATCCATTTATGTAGTCCTTTTTTAGGAAATGCAACATAAGCACCTGCCGCGGCTGTATTTTCATCATCACGCTTAGGTCTATTAGGTACTTGTAGCCCTCGATTGTGTGCTTCGTTTACAATAGCTTGCTCTGTAACTGCAACAGCACCCATAGTAGTCTGTAGCAAAACAGTATTTGCATGAGCAAGTTCATTACTTAGATCGATAAATCTTAGTTTTTTGTCCAGCTTGTCCAGTAGTGCGGTATCTTGTATGTTGTATTCAATGAACTTTC
>Ga0163109_10002373_pt1 | contig 14742 bp, 4 predicted proteins | sample CRUFie1St13metaG_FD_108704 | JGI IMG/M metagenome (GOLD analysis project Ga0163109, IMG submission 108704) | Marine microbial communities from the Costa Rica Dome - CRUD Field 142mm St13 metaG | ecosystem: Environmental > Aquatic > Marine > Oceanic > Photic zone | place: Costa Rica: the Eastern... | reverse complement strand
TCGTCTTCAGGTGATTATTACGAGACAAAGTTTACTGAAGATACTGTTAACTCTGCGCTTGCTATTAGCAGCATGCCTTCTCCGTACACTCCTCCTGGCAAGCCTAATCTCCAGACTCAGCTCATTACGCCCGGTGAAGGGGCATTTACCGGTTGGGGTCAATATATAAACTCTATTGTTGCTTTATATCTTGTAAAGTACATGGTAGAAAACTTTGATGCAGAGACAAGAACTAAGTATAACTTAGATTATTTATTAGGTAAATATCCTCCCTTAGTTCAATCAGATGGCTCTCTTAAATTTGATGAATTGTACTGGGATAAGATTTGGTTAGATATCCAACAGAATAGATTTGGGGAAATTAAAAATTATCCTCTACTCCCTAAAGGCACGGCATATAACATCACCGAACCAGTAGAAGGACAAATTTCTTTAACAGTTCCTCGCACAGCAAGCCTATGGGGCGAAGGAGGAGATTCCAATGTAATCATAGCTGAAGCAGATGCTGTATTACCTTCTTTGTTTAATGTAAATTGGGATGAATTCTTCTTTAGCATAACTAGAGTATACTACCCACAGGGAGATGCTGATAACTATGGGCATTACAGACTTCAGACAAACCCGCAAAAAGAAGTTTGGGAAGATTATTTTGGCCTAAGATGGGATTATCTAAGACAAGATCTAAAAGATTGGAGTTTTACAATCCACGAGAATACATCTACAGTAACTCAGTTAGAGCAGGATCTAAAACTACCTTATTTTGTGTTATCTGAATTAGTACCAGATCCTGTTAATATATTTAGCACCAGCTGGCCCCCAGCTTCTCTTCAGAAATCTATACGCCTTCCAACTTCAGAAAATAAAATTGGAGGTATTGAAGGAGTAAGTTCTACAGTCTCTATTAAGTCTGTTAGGTCCTTTAGATATCAACCTGGTAGAATAAGCGGTTTTACTTACGGATCAAAAGCATCAGAGATAGGAGCTGGACCAGGAACAATTATCGAGTGGGGCATAGAAAACGACACAGATGCATATTTCTTCAGACTTGCAGATGGAGCCGACTTTCAGATAATCAGGAGGTCCGTATCACCCCTAGAGGATACTCAACTATTAGAAGATGCCGGGTATCTAGGAGACGCAACAACAGAGATAATTCGTAACGGATTTAGACAATACGAAACGGTAATCGAACAAAAGAATATGAATGGTGACCCTCTTAATGGAGAGGGCAAGAGTGGATACATACTTGATCCTGATACAGTCACTATGTATAAGATCGAGTTTGGTTGGTATGGAGCTATTGGAGCTAGATTCTATGCTTACATTCCACAAGAAAACGGAGAATGTAGGTGGGTTGTTTTGCATACCCTGGTAATTGAAAACCAGTTAGGAACGCCCTGTCTAGGAGATCCCTTCTTTTACTTCAAGTATAGACTCATAGTAGGAGACTCATCTAAGATTAGAGTTAATCAGTTCCTCTATAAATTTGGTGCTTCTTATTATATTGATGGATATGACGAAGGGACATTATACAGTAACTTTGCGAAATCTAAGAAAAGACTATTATCCGATCCTAAGTTTACCTCGGTAGCTCCGATTAAAAACTATTTAAATGCAATTGATTACACGACTCTTATAGGAGTTAAACCAAAACAGTATCTATATAATAGATTTGGTTCTGAAATTTATAATAAGAAAGAAATTTATCCTAGATCTATATCTGTATATTCTCAAGAGGCGGCGGAAATTAAGATTATTAGGCAAGAAGCTTGTCCAGAATTTGCTTATTTCCACCAAGAAGGTTATAACTGGTCTTTATTACCTGAGCATAGACGAGTAAAGAGCAAATTTAGCATAAAAAGATGGGAGACTAATGACACCGATTTAAATATTGATGTTGAGGAATCTAGCACTTATAGTGCAACAATGACCGGAGCAGCAACTCTTCCTACTCCATCTGATCCTAGTAAACCTTGGAGACCGGCTTCTATTCTTAGCAACAATAATTTTAAGAACACTGTAATCAGTGACCAACTTTTAAGGTTAGCCGGTGATGACTTATATCAATTAACTGTTTCTGCAAAGAATTTCTCTAATGCTAGTTCTCCTAAGTTTAAGCTTATGAGAATCGAAGATAAAGGACCTAAAGCCATTACTACTTCTCAGGATCCTAATCTTAAAAAGGAAAAAGTATATCTTCCTTTTACTTACGCCCCTGTAGGAGATTATCAATTTGGTTATGATGTAGAATTTGACTATTTTAGGAGAGATCAGACATTAATTTCTGATGTTGATATTATCTCTGACGAGTTTTATCTTTTCTGGGTAGGTGGAAATAGGAACGGTATTGATGATAGCCACGACGGAACGATGAGAATTGGATTTGCGTGGCAAGATAATACTAGTGGTTCATTATTACATCCTGATCGTCGCGCCAATGACACTTGGGGTTTGTTAACACCTGATGATATACCAGACGGGGGTTCAGATGACTACACAGGTGGCGGTGAGGGTGACGCGTATGCAATCTGGAAGGGTCAGGATGCCAATGGCAACAAATTTATTAACTATGACGGCGAGAAATTCTATGAAGGTCTTCCTGTAGATTTTGTTAAAGACTATGATAATTATTGCCTCTGGCTTGAAACAAATACTCATTTAACAATAAATACAAAGGGGCTAGAAGTAAACCACAGATCTGATCATCGCGACTTATTCGATCTACAAAACGCAAGCATTAGCGTTCCTGGAGTTGAAGGTGGAGAATGCCAAGGATTAGGATTTAAAGCAGGTAGGGAAGACAAGAAAGCCGTTGTTACAGCTTATACTGTAGTTAATACTGACAATACCACAACAAACACTTGGTATCTACAAAGCCAAGAAGGACCATGGCCTAGCCTAGGAGCATCTTATACGGTAAACGTAAGACAACAGGGAAGTAGTACTCTATATCCTATTTCTGTCCCTAAGCCTATTATAAAACAATTAGATGACGGCACAAATGTTTTCTTATTACAAATCGGCATAGGTGATGACCCTCCGGCGCCTTTTAATGACGGAGAACTCGTAGATGTTATCTATGAAATTTTATATATTGCTCTTATTGACAAACAAAATAGAGTTACTTCTATCTTAACTAGCTCAATTGCTGCTGTTAATTTCGCAAGGATGTTTATTCAATGCAAACAAGGAGCTTCTTTTGGTGGAATTTGGATAGGTCAGAACACACCTCAGGGTATAATATTAGATCCCTTTACTCCTCACGCGTCGACGGTCAATGTAAGAGAGGGAGTACCAGAGAAAAGTGGTCAGAATATATCTGGTTCTGCACCAGTTGATGGGGCGTTAAAAGTTATCACAACGCGAACCCAAAAAGATGTCTATAATCTATCAACCGCTCCAACAACATTAGATGTTGCAGGAGAAAAAATAGAAACAACAAGACAGTCTATTCACTCTTCTCCTCAAAAATGCGGCAGCTTCTTATCAAGAGGAGGACCGGATCCCGCAGGTATTTTAACTCCTTCTGATTATCCAGTAAGATGGCTCACAAATGATCAAACAGGACTACCTCTTGGTACTTTCTATGTTGCAAAGAATGAATCAGTTGAAATTTCTTTAGAAGGTATTTTTAATGTAAATGCCGAATCTATTGTCAATTCTGATGATGCGAATCTAGCAACAATATTTATCGCTAGAAGTTTGAATAATCACAATCCCGCAGATTCTAAGAAAGAAATCTATTTAACCTTAAATTACGACGAGCAATAAAAACATGGCAGAAAAATTTTTAGGATTCGGACAATTAACAAGACCAGATATCGGCTTATTAGCGGATGGTATCCAAAACCTTGCTGAAATCTATAAAACGGATCAGCCTACTGCTCTAAGAAACATTCAGCTTAGGCCAGAGATCTTAGATATTATACACGAGGTTTCTGATACGATCTCTAGGGAAGACTTGAGGTCCGTAAGTGATCTTTCTAGTCTACTTCTAACAACTCTACATCTTCAAAAAGAGACTTTTCAGAGGATAAACGAGCAATTATTTAGCGATGAAATCTATGCTAGCACATTAAATAGAATAGGCATAGATAAAGATAATCCAACTCTCACGGGAAACGCCACTAGGGTAGAAAACACTATTGTCTTTAATGGAGCTATACAATGTGCTGGAGCTCAGTATAGAGAAAACGTTGTTTCTAATGATAATATCTTTGCAGCTGAAAAATCAGATGCTTTTATATCAGTATCTAGGTCTAGTTTATTAAACGCTGTTAAATATTCTGAACAAGAAGCAAACACGGGTTACTTTAAATATGCATCTTATCCTGGATCTATCAGAGTCAGAAGGAGATCCCATGTAAACACTATACTTGTAAATCCCTTAACATTTATTCCAGCTCCAGCTGTTGTAGAACAGCCTTCTTCTAGGATCCTTTTAAATGTCCGGAATGGCGGCACTTCAAGTAAGGTTAAGTTCTTAGCAACAAAAAACTCCCCTCTTAAACTACCTTGTCGTTTGGCTACAGGAAAGGTAAACCTAGTTTTTACTGAGCCAGGCCAGTTCTTCTATGGCGTGCAAATTCAACCTCAACTGGGTAAAGAAGGGGAGCCACCCGGATTCTTAGCAATTGACCCTCAGCCACAAACACCGAATCAGACAGGTGATTTTAATGCTAGTCATATAGTTGAACTAGATATTAATAGTACTGGTTATGCAAATATCTACGACTTGTATATGTATTTGTATCTTGATCCGAGTAAGATTAAAGAGATAGAGTTTGAAGGTATAGAACTAAGGGAATTTGTAGATGGAAAAGACATTGGCTTGGTAGGCTTTGATAATTTACAGAGCTTAAAATTCAAGGGAGGTGACCGTGCTGCATCAATAAAAATTCTTCCTATCTGGCTTAAGACATTAGACCAGGAGCTTCTGAATCTAGATATTTCTGGCACAAACGATGTTTGGTTTGAAAATAGCTTGATGAGATACTGGGATTATAGAGAAACGAACCTCGTCACGGACTTCTCTGAGCTCCCGCTTTACACCATGACTGGGTACTTATCGCTTCCCGCCAAAGGCGTTACCTTGAACGAAGCCGGAACTGATTATAACGATGTTGTATTCAAAAGATATTTTGAATCTGGATGCCCTACAGGCACAAGCATCCAGGCTGTAGCGCAGCAAAGAGTTCCAGGCGCGGATTTCAGACCATTTGCATTGACTAATATTAATCTAGGTAATAGAGTCAAAGGTAAGAATCCAAGATTTGATGATGTGTTCCCCAACTTAACTTCTCTCACTTGGACGGGAAGTAGATATCGCAAGTGTATAGAAGGCTCTCCCCCTAAAATTAATAACCCCGGTGTACCCATAGAACTTTATAATATCTCAAGAAATGGTATAGGAAGCGGGTTCTCCATATATGATATAGGAACAAGTCCTACAGTAACTCATGACGGAAGCGGATCGGGAGTTGTAGGTGGTATTGATTTAGGTAGTGATCCAGAGCTTTGTCATATCTCAAAATATGAGATTAAATCTTTTAACATAAGAGGAGATCACTACAGAAGGACCTTCATGACGGGAAACATCGGAGGCATTCACGGAGGCGCAGCAGGTACTGTAGATGACGAGGCTCAATGGGAAGCATGGTATACTAATACAAATACCATAAATATTACCTATTCTAATTCTGGTTTAAAAATAAATTTACAGCCTACCACTACTTACTGGAAAGCTTTAAGTTCACTAGGTAGTTATAGATATGTAGGATGCGTATTTAAACCCGCTTCTGGTATTCAGGCACAACCATTCCGTTGTCCATTGATTAAGACTCTAGATCTTAGACAATGGTATGAAACTTCGGCGGCCGGTGTGTTACCAAGACTAGGAGTCGGTGTTACGGATTGTAATCCATCTAAGTTCTATATGAATAATATAAAAAACCTATCTGTATTCACAGAAAACGGTTTTAATTATCTATTCCCAGAGAATTTTGCAAACACAAGCACTGATAATGACTTCGATCTTGAAGAGATCCAGGCTGCTGATTTAAATGATAACGGAAACTTTAGAGTCAGGAAGAACATGTTTGAGCAGTGTCTCAACCTTTACTACATAAATATTCATGGTAGTAGAATGCAGGGTTCTTTCTTTAACATTCCTAATAAAGAACAACCAGAAGAAGTTGAGAACGAAAAGTCAATAGAAGTATATTTTGAAGGTTGTAGATTCCACGATTTAAGTAGTCTAAGTATTTCTGGAACAGGATATACGGCTAGAGACTTAAGAGTGATAAGAGGGTGGAATCAGAACAAAGACAGCGGCGGGACGATATTACCTATCTTTGATGGAAGGGCTGGCGCAAAAATAGAGAACGTGAGACTGTATGACAGTTTACCGACTTATTATCCAGGAAGCTGGCAGGGAAATAGTAGAGCACCTGGTTCTGTTATCTCGGATCAACATGCAGGTAATTCAATTAATAGCCTTACTTCTACGACCGTATCAAACACAGATGATACAATTTACTACATAACCGGATCTAATAATTTTAAAAACTTAGTGCTGGTGAATGATCTTGTCCGCAAAGGAACGAGCTCATCTGGTTCAGTTCTTGCCAAAGTAATCTCCGTTGAGAATAACAGGATTTATACAGATCAAAATGTAGGTGCTAATAATGAAGCACTATTCTTCTCTAGGAATACCGTAGACGTTAGTAATTGGTTTAGTGACGGATCCTTTTCTAAATTAGAAAGATTTGTATTGAAGAACTGTAGGCTAACAGGCAAGTTAGACATAAAGCAGTATATGAATATAAAAGTTGGAGATGATAATGTACCGGCTTTTGACGTAAGTGATAACAATATTTCTGAAGTTACTGACAGTAGTTTTGATAAGATATTCTATGGCACAAATAGAAAGATAGATGTTAACTTATCTAGAAACAATTTCACCAAAGATAAAGTTCTTGGTATGGTAACTAAGTTATTAGAAATAGACGAGCCTTCTACATATACAAACGCTAAAGTATCCATTAAAGCTTGTAAGCAAAATGGTCAAGGAGTTTATGAGCAATATACTCAATCTGAGTTATTCCCAGTTGAGACAGTAAATCTACCCGATCAGACAGTCACCTTAACAAGAGTAGAAACCATAAAGGTATATGATATTCAGATCCCCATAGACGAGAACGGAGACCCAGGTACTCCCATTAAGACTGTAGTGGGTACGAAACAAGTTACGGTACCTGGACAGAGTTTTGCTGATGCAGGAGCATCAGTTACTCCTAATGGAGCCGGATATTACAAATCAAAATCAAGTCAGAGAACCGCGGATGTAGAAAACCCTTTAGGTGTAAAATTAAGACAAAAAAATTATATAAACATAGACCTAGGTTTTACTTATCAAATTCCGCCCACCGCACCCGTGGTTACAGGGTTTGCTTATGGAGATTATGCCGGTGGACCGGACGATAGCCAGGGCCGTTTAGCAACGCTTCAAGAAGTGCTAGGAAATGACTTCACCCTCGATGATCTTGCCTGATTAAAGTTATATAAGAATATTAAGCAGTTATGGCCGGACTTTATATTAAGAATAATTTAGGTGAAAAGAACCTAAACCTGGTAGATGCAGTTCAAAAGCTCTATAAGCCGGGGATTGAAAATGATATTCGCCTTTTTGCTTTTGCAAGATCGCTATTTTCTGAAATTAGATCCCCATTTATTTTTAATGCCGAGACTGTCCCTGCAGAAATAAAGGCTTTAAAAAACGAGCCTTTCACAAAAGGCGACGGAACAGTTATTAATAGAACAAAATTTATAACAAATGATTTTACCTTCTCAGAGAATAACTTTGTTTGGTTTGAGACGATTACTAATGCAGGTGCTTTTCAGCTAGATAGAAGAACGAGCTTTTATGATATCATTCTTTCTGGTAACGTAGTTGCAGGAGGCACTGCAAATCATATCGAGCTAGATAGTAACGATGCTCAGGCATTATCTTCTGGACTGCATTTGCTTATAGGCACTAATGATAACAACGATGTTAAAATATATTATGTTTTAGGATCCGTTAATTCTGGTGGAGAGTTTCAAATAAGTGAGTCTTTTGAAGGTGCGCCCATAACCGGAGCCGCTTTAACCTCCGCTATATCGCAGCTAAGTACTACACAAGGTGCTAAGATCAGAGTCATGAAGCCTGAAGGATCCCCCATTGTCATCTCAGAAAATGGATCGTTAGTTTCTTTAGAGATCGCCAGTGTAGGAGCTAAATACGATATTCAAACGTTCCACACAAACGGTAATTTCATAATTGGTAGGGACTACAGAATCAGCTCCGTAGGAGACATGAACTGGACTGAGGTGGGCGTCCCTTCGGGTACTACCGTAACCGTAGGACTAACATTTACAGCAACAGCAACGGGATCTAGTGATACAGCTCAGACGGGGACCGCGTATACAACCCTACCAACATCAGAATACACGGGGACTAATGGAACAAAGGCTATCCAAGTAAATATAGTGGGAGAAATATCTGGCTCCTCTAACGCAGTTGTTGAAGTATATCTAAAATCCAACGGCTCTTTAGATGCTACGCAACTTCCTAAAATCATCCTAGGAGGATCCGGGTACATTGACGGAGAATCTCTTACTATCCTAGCTCAATGTCAAACTAATAGGTACGGCGTGCCAGAAAACCCAGTTGAAAAGAAATGTAAGAATTATCCTGACAATTCCAATAGGATTATTCATAACATATTTAATTTCTCTACTAGTGACGGAGACGATTTAGACAACGATAATACTATTTTAGATGATACTATTGAGATAGGTTTTGAAGCAAGGTTTAGAGCAACTAATTATTTTTACGAGGTAAAAGTAGGAACTGATACTGGATTTTTCTTATTTAATAACAACGACAATGAATTTGTTTATTTAGGAGAGTTCTATGATTCTGAACAAGAAATCCCTGCTGCTAATGAGCCTTTGCTTGAATTCAGAAGAGAAGATAGGATCTCAGAAAAAAATCTTTTAAATATATCCTCTTTAGATTCTACATCTTTTATTTTTACTCACGTTGATGAGGAATCTTTTAATTTTCAAAGCAATCTTGCAGAGGGTTTAAGAGCTCTAAGTCTCGATGTTACTGAGATTAGAGATAGTTTCCAATACATTGTCCAAAACGCAAAGAGACAGAGAACTGAAGAAGATGAACTAAATACTCTATCAACCCCATATAATATCTTTAGGGGAAGAAACTTTGATAGCACCTTTAGATGCGTGCTTAGAGATCCTGATGGTGTTCTTGATGCCACTGGAGCCAATTCCGTTAGTTTCCAGACGCTCTCAGAGTTGAACGAAGTGGATCAAATCGAGACGCCAATCGCTGGTAAACAAGTCATTTGCCCAGGCATATATCTTGATGTTGGTGGTGAGTACAGAAGGGCCTTCTCCACGGACGATAAACCCTTCTCTAGTGCCAAAGGAAAGAAGCTTATAAGTCCTAAATTCTATAAGCTAACTAGTGGCGATGACTATAGCAATGATTCTGCTTACGGCGTGGTCAATGCAGGCGATGGGCGATACTCAATTAACACCTCATACTACAAAGGCGGGTCCGCAAAAAAGGTTGTAGGTTTTGATATGTATCTAGGTACTCTGGTTCAAAATATTAGCAATGACAACGATGACGGCGGATTTGTATTTGAAGATACAAAGAGTGTCACAACAATAAAAACAGGTGTACAGAGCTTCCCCCTCTTCTCCTACGATAACGGAACAATTGAACTCTCTCCTAGGTTCCTTTACACGGAGGATTAGATTCCCTAATCAGGGAAGACCTGGCATCTTAGTTCCGCTTCCTACAGCGGTCTCGCCATTAACATAGAGGAAGAAAGCGTTTTTAACTTTCTCTAGGTTTCCAATATGCTCTGTAGCATCATCTGGAATACTTCCGCTTAACGGGAGGTTTACCTGATATCGGTGAGTATAGTCACTCGAAGTGAGAGATGTTGTAGCAGAGGGAGTATAAGATTCTACTACGTCACTTTCATTGAGATTACTAGGATAAGAAAATTCTATCTTCTCTGTTACGTAGAGTTTATTACCTCCTAGAGGCGGTGATGAGGTTGTTTCATCTCCCCAATATACATCAAAATCACTAGCAGCCGCAGCGTATAGAGTGGCATCAGTAACAGCTGTTGGTTTAAGTGCGGAGTCTACAGTAGAATAAGGAGGATAACAGAGCCCGGACGTATAGTTGGCTTTATTATCATCTCCGAATGGCGTCATCATTGACGACTTAGGCTTTGGAACTTCGCTATTACCGGCTTCAACAGCACTGCCCCCACCGGTGTAAGTAATTTTTACAACGTCAGAGAAGCTTATTGATTTGCCAGTATCTACGTTTTTAAATTGGAAAGATAAGTCTTCTTCTTTGTAGAACTCGATAAATTCTCCGCCTAATCCTCCAGAGAAATCCGTATCAGTTGATCTGCCTGCTGGAGCGTTCGCGTTTGCTCCCTCAACACCTGTAGAGAAAGCGAGGAGGTAAACCTCGTTTGCACCGAGAGGGGTATCCTGATCAGGGAACGTGTTTGTGCTGGTGTTAAACTTAATTCTTTCTACCGATAGAGGAATAACGCCTGCGAATCCTTGCTTATTAGCACCTCCGGCTGATGTGCTTCTGCTTACTGCGAAGGCCCCGATTTGGCTATTCCACTCGGGCTGGTCAAAGGCAGGATAGTTTCCGTTAGCATTGGATGTTGGATCGTCAGGTCCACTTACCGATGTGAGATCGCTATGTAAATAGAATTTCCCTGCCTCGGGATCAGTTGCTGGATCAAGCGTCAGTCCGCCTTTCCAGTAGAATCTAATTGTCTTCGAGTTTACAGTTTTTGTTCCGACGATAGTCTGGTGATTAGGAGTACCTCCGAGATCGTTTTCGTCTAAGATCTTATTCTTATTTTCTGTTTCTCCTACATAATTTGCAAGCGCGTTATTAATAGGAAGCCCGGTAAATTTAAATAATCCACCCTCCCCAAGGTCATTTTTAGTTAATCTAATTCCAATATAATTAGAGCTATTCTTATCACCCGCATTAAACTTAGCTTCTCCTAGGATTAAGTTCTTTCTTGTTGAGTAGTTATTACTACCATCACCATAGAGTCCCTTTTGAAAAGCATTAGATTGAAGAGAGCTCTTGAAGAAATTGCTTTCCCACCCATCTATAGGATCATTGCTAGTCGTGATAGGAACAGCCGATGAACCATCATAGAATAAATATCTCTTGCCTTCTCTTGCTTTCCAATAATCGGGTTTTTCATCAAATGGGAACTTAAATATGCTGGGCTCATAAGTAGTACCAGAGACATTTAATAGGTCGGCATATCCGTTATATCCTCTCTTTGGACCCACCATTCTTGTGGACCATAGCAGAGAAGAGTTCCAAGAAGTATCTAGAGAGGGAGAATAATCGTCTCTGTTAGGTATTGCTCTAAGCTTATAACTTGTGTTACCTGGAGGTGACGGTAGAGTAGTAGCAGTTGTAAAAGCGGCATCTGAATAAGCTCTGAGTGCAGTACTAGGGTTACCTGGAGTTGCATGCTGGAGATAAACTCTTATAGGAGGCTCTAGAAGTACTTCTACATCTTTACTAATAGCGGGATTAAATTCATAACGAACTCTAGGGTCACTTCCGTTACCATTATCTCCTAAAATATTTCCGGTGTACTCAAACTCTGAATCTTCGCTAACTCCTTCTCCTGCACTAGCTAGTTCTATATTTGAAATAGTACCCGCAGCACTAACTTCTACATTGAAACTTGGGTTTAAGTCTGGTGCAGAACCTCCACCTGTATCTTTTACATACTCAAATTGTACACCTTCATATAGTCCTTCTGTAAGGCCAGATCCATTATTTATGGCATTATACTCGAAACCTGGAGCCGTAACGGTGGCAATGTATGCTAACAAGTCATATCTTGTCGCAGAACCAACTTCAGTTACACTTTCATTTATAATCGAACCAGAGCCATCATGACCTGTAATTGTGGTGTTTCCGCCAGCTGTAGCAACATTAACTACTAGTTCTTGAGAATAAAATTTGCTTTGAGTACCCGCGTTTGTCTCTGTGAATCCGGTTTTTAGGAAAATGTTTGGCTGATCTGCTTGTATAGTAGATAAGTCTACTTTATCAGTCGCTCCGTACCACATTCTAATGGATATAGGAACATATCTTTTAGAGGATGTGCCATCAATATTTGTGTAATACCTAAACTTTGGAGGTAGAGAACCTAAAGTAAAGCTATTTTTAGAAAAGTATTTCTGTCCGTTTTCTCCTTGATCTCCTGCGGATAAGAAGCTGGCGCTTTTAGTGTCATCCGCTGTATTTATTACTTCTGTCCAAGTTGGAGAAGCGTCAGTTCCTCCAGTGACTAAATCTACCCTAAGAGCAACATTTGTTTGAACTTCAAAGACATATTTTCTTGCATTGTCACCGGTGTCTAATCTTAGATAGCCATCCCACCTTACACCCCAGTTTGTTTGATTATCAAGCAGCACTCTGGGGGGTTTATCAAACCGCATGTTAGAGTCTTTAACAATGTTATTTCCATTGTAACTACTACGGTCATCATCCGGAATTCTGTATGCGACATAGTTACCAGTAGAGAAATATTCGTCCTCTATGTAGAGCCTAGAGAGTCCTCTTTCGTAATCTAATATCGCATAAGTTGTTTCTGGATCTATATCATCAGGGCCGCCGGCTCCGGTTACAGCCGCTCCGGCTCCCGGCGAGGTTGTGTACCAAGATGGAATATTAAGAAGTGAATATTCTCTCTCGAGTTTAAAGGCTATGCTGTTAAAAGAAGTAGAAAAAGTGGACTGAATAGACTTCATTCTTAATATAGAATAAGCGTCTCCTAAAGTCCACGCAGGATTAGGCGTAGCGTCAAAGTCGACTAATACGTATACTCCGCTACCAGCAAGAGATAATGTCTCTCCAGAGTTATTAGGGTTGGTGTATTCTGTTAGTAAGTAAGCATACTTACCAGACGTAGGTAACGCAGCACCGGCAGCTGTTGGGTTTGAAAGGGCGCCAGTAGAGTTATTAAAACCTCCTGTAAAGGCAAGAGTTCCTACATCTGTAAAATCGCCAGTTTTTACTTTATAGAATATGGCAGTTGGGCCCTTATGTAAATTATCAAATGCTCCTCTACCCGCCAAGCCGTCTACAGATTTTAATCTATCTTCGATCCTTAGTCTAGGATTTATAGAAATCTCCGACCCTTCATCTGTTACGCTAACGTCTTTAAGAGGCAACAAGAATTCTTTGTCAATTTCGTTGGCAATAAACTCTCTAGTGAGATTGAAATCATCGTTAGAATACTGTCCGTAAAGAGATATTTCTCTAGCGTCCGTGACTCTCGTTATATACTGGAGAACGTTAGATAATGCTGCTCCGCTATCCGTTAAGTCGGCGAGAGCGTTATTTCTTACCGCACCAACATAGTTAATCACGTTAGACTTTCTTCCAGCCCTGCGTCTCAGATGAGAAATAAGGTTGTAAGAATTTAAGTTTAAACTATTTACTGTTTTATCAATTCTTGTTGCCATAATCGGGGCACTAAATACGATCTATAAGTGAACTTTAAACTTACGTTGTGTAAAGGTCAGCATATTCCCTAATCACAGATTTAACAAAACTAGATCGTACAATCTCATTGAAAGAGAATTCAACGTGTCCCACTTCGTTTATTTTACTCAATCTTTTTGCAGCGTCTGATAGCCCGTCCTTTCCAAACTTGCCATCAAGATCGCGTTGTACTACGTCCCCAAGTAAGGCTACTTTGCTATCGTTACCCAATCTTGTGAGCACTGTCAATACGGAATGAGGAATAGCGTTTTGCATTTCGTCAGCAATAATAAAACACCTGGCTAGACTCCTTCCTCTAAGATGCTCTAACGGTACAAACTCAATGACTTTTTTCTCAATTAAATAATCTGCTTTGCCCTTTGGCATAAACACTGATAAAGCGTCTTTTAAAGGCGCTATATGGGGAGCAGTCTTCTCGTCTACTTCTCCTGGCAGGAAGCCAAGGCCTTGTTCTCCTACCACATCTACAATTGGTTTTACATAATAGATTTTATCTATCTCTCTTTTTTGAAGAGATTGGCATGCGGCATATACAGAGAGAAGAGTCTTAGCGGTACCAGGAGGTCCTGTGAGGATGGTTAAGGTCTTTGTCTTAAGATAATTTAACGCATCTACTTGAGATGGGTTTCGAGGCATCACTATCCTGATCTGGTCTTGTTCTCTGTTTTGTGGCATATAGGTCTGTTCGGAGCGGATTTTTTGTCTACGAGTGTTTTTTACTTTACGGGCCATAAGTTTCCATATAGCAAAAATCCCCCAAGCGCGTTATTGCACCCAGGGGACCTTGCTTAAGCTAAATAATAAAGTGTCGGAACATCAATATACAAAAATTGACTAATGTTCAAAAAACTTTAAACCTCTTAATTTTTCTTTAAGACCAAGTGGCGATTGCAGCCCTCTTCCAATTATTATTTGTTACACAGACGTATACATAGTCAGTATCCCAAGCAATGTCTCCCGCAACACCTGGAGCAGTTGCAGAAGCGGGAGGTTGGGAGGGCAAGTTAATCTTGCCAGCTACGGTAAGATCCCCAGCTTTTGATAGGGATAGCTTAGAAGATCCGTCCACCGTGACGCTG
>Ga0163109_10002372_pt1 | contig 14743 bp, 13 predicted proteins | sample CRUFie1St13metaG_FD_108704 | JGI IMG/M metagenome (GOLD analysis project Ga0163109, IMG submission 108704) | Marine microbial communities from the Costa Rica Dome - CRUD Field 142mm St13 metaG | ecosystem: Environmental > Aquatic > Marine > Oceanic > Photic zone | place: Costa Rica: the Eastern... | reverse complement strand
GCAAAAAAGATTTGAAGACAGAAAAATAATGATAGTAATATCTGATGGTGCTCCCGTTGATGATAGTTCTCTATCTGCAAATAATCCTCATTATCTTGATAATCATCTTAGAGAAGTTATTGCAGATATTTATGAAAAAGATCAAATAGAGTTATTAGCAATAGGTATCGGGCATGATGTTACCAAGTACTATAATCATGCGATTACTATAAGTAATGCAGATAGTCTTGGTGAAACGCTTTTAGATGAATTGACTGGCCTTTTTGAATAACTTTATAATTAGTTTATGAAAATAAAAAAACAAAGCGGACCACCGGAAGACCTGCTCTATTTTGATGACGATCTTCCTCTCTCACAATCACAAGTAGAGGATGTAGTTGAAATATTCAAAACTCCTTTAACTGGATCATATAACTGGGACTACACAGTTGCAGATAACAGAATTAAAAAGCTTTATGAGCTTGGTAAAGAATTAAACTGGAATGGGTCGATTGATCTTAACTGGGATTATACGCATCCCGCAGATGAAAGAATCCTTGAGACCGATGATGAGCTACCTCATGAGACACTAGAAGCATATGAAAATTTATCGGATGAAGAAAAAATCCTTTTTGATAGACATGATGTTGCTGAATTAATGAGTCAATTCTTGCATGGTGAGCAAGGCGCCCTCCTCGTTGCTTCTCAATTAGCAAGTTGTGCACCAACCTATAATGCTAAGCTCTATGCAGCATCGCAAACATTTGATGAAGCAAGACATGTTGAAGTTTTCAACAGATACCTTCAAGAAAAGATAGGTATCCACTATCCTATTAATCCTGCATTAAAGTCACTGCTTGATAAAATCCTTACTGATGAAAGATGGGATCTTAAATTTATAGGGATGCAAATAATTATTGAAGGTCTTGCTCTTGCAGCCTTCTCTATGTTGAAATCTATATCAAAAGATCCTCTTTTAAAGCAGCTACTTCACTACGTTATTAGAGATGAAGCTAGGCATGTAACTTTTGGCATTAATTACTTAGAAGATTTTATTAAAACCTTGAGTCCAGAAGAAATTAATGAAAGAGCCGAGTTTGCGTATGAAGCTTGCGTGATTTCAAGAGAGAGACTCATCAATACCAAATCTCAACAACGCTTTTTAAATATGACAGAGAAAGAAGCTAGAGAGTTCCAATTAAATACTGGAAGTTTTGAAATGTTCAGAAACTTCCTCTTTTCAAGAGTTATACCTAATCTTTCAAGAATTGGTCTGCTTACTGATGAAGTAAGACCAAAATTTGAGGCTCTTGGTCTATTAGAATATGAAAATGCTCCAGATGATTTTGAATGTGATTGGGCGGAAATGAGAAAGCCACTTGAAGCATTTGAAAAAATCCCAGTTTAATCTTATATAAGTAAATATATGTCTAAACATTCAGCTTTAAACAACTTTGGTAGATCTGGTAATCCAGCTTTTCAAAGTCATTTTAATACCAGTCAAAATGTTGCTGGCGCTTCAATGACTCTTGAGGGAACCGTAAATAAAACAGGAATCCTTTTAGCTTTATGTGTTGGTGGTGCTTTTTTTGGCTGGAATGCTCCAGCACTGGCAATTCCTGCAATAATAATTGGTTTTGTAATAGCTTTATTTACTATTTTTAGACCTAAAAACTCACCCTATACTGCCCCGGCATATGCAGTAATAGAAGGTGTTGCTTTAGGAGCAATTACTATGGTATTTGAATCACAATATCCAGGTATTGGAATTCAAGCTATTGGACTGACCTTTGGTATCTTAGCTTCACTCCTATTTTGCTATAAAAGTGGGATTATAAAACCAACTGAAAACTTTCGTTTGATGATTTTCTCAGCAACCATGGGTATTGTCTTGCTTTACCTTATTAGTTTTATAATGTCTTTTTTTGGAAATAGTATTGGTTTCATTCATTCAAATGGATTGTTTGGAATAGGCTTTTCTTTATTTGTTGTGGGTATCGCTGCTCTCAATCTAGTTCTAGATTTTGATTTTATTGAAGAAGGTTCTGAAGCTGGTCTCCCAAAATACATGGAATGGTATGGAGCTTTTTCATTAATGGTAACCTTAGTCTGGCTTTATCTTGAAATCCTTAGACTTTTAGCAAAAATTAGATCGAGATAGGTCTTGGAAAACTTATTTTTTATAATTCTTGCTGCGTTTTCTCTGTTTATATTTTTTAAACTTGGAAAAGTAAAAGCATCAAAACAACAAACAGATAGGGAAGATCGTATAAACAGGTTTAAATAACCTAGGAATCAATTATGTTAAAGAATTTATCACTTCAAACTTTATTTTCAATTTGTTTTTTATTTTTCTATTCAGAGTTGGCTGCGAATGATGCGCCAATTATTTTGCCAGGAGCTCCTGGTGAGGAATCTAAGAACCTAGATGCGGAGGATGCAACAAATATTGCCAATACTTCATATATTGACGCTGATGTTAAGTTCCTTCAAGGAATGATAGTGCATCATGAGCAGGCAATACTTATGTCAAGTATGGTTGATAAAAGAACAAATAATCCTACTATTGTTGATTTAGCTGACCGAATTGACGCATCTCAAGAAGATGAAATTACCTTTATGGAAGGTTGGCTTAAAGACAGAGATGAGAATGTTCCTGGAGAAAATGTACATTCTATGATGGGTCATCACGGCATGGAGCATCATGATATGAAAATGCACCTTGATATGGTTGGAATGGCTAGCCCAAAACAATTAAAAGAATTAGAAAACTCAAAAAGTACTGACTTTGACAGGCTTTTCCTTCAGTTAATGATTGCTCACCACGATGGGGCGCTTGAAATGGTAAAAGATCTTAAAAAGTTTTCAGGTGCTGCGTATGATCCAATATTGAATGAGTTTGTTTCTGACCTTGTAAATGATCAAGGAGTAGAAATTGAAAGAATGAATGCAATAGCAGTTGATTTATCTGATGATCCAAGATCTGGACTTGCTCATGGACTCTATACTGCAGATGAAGCAATACTTAACTTGGAATTGATAGCTTCATTAAGAAAACCAACGGGGTTTTATGATCCAACTAATCCAACAGGTAAAGGCTCAGAAGATCTCACTGAAGATAATGAAGGTAAAACGACTGAGGAAATATCAAGATCTTTAAGATCACCGATGCTAAGTTTTTCTAATACTGATATGGCATTCAGAGATGACTTATTGGTTGCAGGAAGTTATCACGGCTTCAATATTTATAAGATTGACTCAGATGGAATCCCTAATCTTATATCATCAGTTGTTTGTCCAGGTGGTCAAGGTGATGTATCAATTGTTGGTGATATTCTTATCATGTCTGTTGAAGAGAACAGAAGTAGAATAGATTGTGGGCTTGAGGGTGTTAGCAGAGATGCAAGTCCTGAAAGGTTTAGAGGAATAAGAATATTTGATATCTCCAATTTAGAAAGACCAAAACAGGTCGGCGCTGTTCAAACCTGTAGAGGTTCTCATACGCACTCAGTTGTTGATGGACCAACAGTAGATGGAAAAATAATTGTCTACAACTCTGGAACTGGTGGGGTTAGAGATGATGAAGAGATGGAAGAGTGTGTAGGAAATATTGCTGGAGATCAAAGAACAGCATTATTTAGAATAGATGTTATAGAGATACCAATTTCAGATCCATCTAAGTCTAGAATCGTATCAAGCCCAGCTGTATTTGCTGATCCTAAAACTGGTTCATTAGCTGGTCTATGGCGAGGTGGCGACCATGGAGATGATACTCAGGATACTCGAAGGACAGATCAGTGTCATGATATAACAGTCTTCCCATCAGCAAAGATAGCTGCAGGCGCTTGTTCTGGAAATGGAATTCTTTTTGACATTGCTGATCCCTATAATCCAAAAAGATTAGATGTTGTTACTGATATAGGTTTCGCATATTGGCATTCAGCTACTTTTAATAACGATGGAACAAAAGTTATCTTCACCGATGAATGGGGTGGAGGAGGAAGAGCTAGATGTAGAGCATGGGATCCTTTGGATTGGGGAGCAGACGCCATTTACGATATTGTTGATAATAAATTAGAGTTTAGAAGCCATTACAAAATGCCAGCTCCGCAAATGGAAACAGAAAACTGTGTAGCGCACAATGGCTCAATAATTCCGATTCCTAACCGCGATATTTTTGTTCAAGCTTGGTATCAAGGTGGGCTTTCAATAATGGATTTTACAGATTCTTCAAATCCAATTGAGATAGCTTATTTTGATAGAGGGCCAATTCTAAAAGATCTTTTAATATCTGGGGGCTATTGGTCGACTTATTATTATGAAGGTTATATTTATGGTACAGAAATCAAAAGAGGTTTAGATGTCTTTAAGCTTGTACCAAGTGAATATCTTAGCGAAGAGGAAATAGCTGCCGCAGAAAATGCATATCCAGCTCAAGGGCCCAGGGTATTCAATCCACAACAACAAGTACCATTAGTTTGGCCAAGTGCTGAATCTAGATAACTTTAGTCACTAGATATGTCTATTAATATGTTTTCCATTGGAAGAGTTTTGATTGGTATGTATTTTCTGTTACCTGGAATTTCAAAGATAATCCTTTTTTCAGCAAACCTAGAAGTTGTTATTGCTAAAGAAGTGCCCTTTCCGATCTTTTCTTTGTCTATTGTAGCAATTGCTCAAATTTTATTGGGATCGTTCATAATATTTGGAAAACATTTAAAAATAAGCTCTATTGGTTTAGTAATAACTACTTTACTTATAAACTTTTATATCCATGACTTCTGGAATTTAACTGGCGATCCTAATCAAGCACATGAAATACAGAATTTTGTCAAAAATTTAGGAATACTAGCTGGTTTACTTATCTTATCTAAAGAAGAATGATTGCGGTTTTTGATTTTGGCATTTCAAATACTGATATTGCAATATCTAATAATGAAAAAATTGATTTTTTTAATTTAAAAACACAATTGCCTATTGAAGAAAATAATCTCTTAGAGCTTCTTGATAAAATTAAGATTTCATTAAAAGAAATTGATTGTATTGGTGTAAGTGGAGGTAAAACTAAAGATTTCCCAAATGAAATAGATGAGATAAAAATAATTAAGGTGCCTGAGGTTGAAGCAATTGGCAGAGGCGCTAAAAGAATTTTTGAAAAAAAAGATTCTTTTCTTGTGATGAGTCTAGGCACAGGAACTGGATGTATTTTTGCAGATAAAGACAATAATTTTCAATACATTGGAGGCATCCCGGTTGGAGGAGGAACTCTTATTGGTCTTTCAAAATTGCTTTTAAATGAGACAGATATTGAAAATATTTCTAAACTGGCAAATGCAGGAGATCGCTCTTTAGTCGATTTTTTAATAGAAGATGTTGTATCTGGGATAGATATTTTAAAACCTAATCTCAGTGCCTCAAATTTTGCAAAAGTTTCAGGAGGTATGCACAGAAAAGAGGATATTTCAAAAGCTTTGACTAATATGATCGGAGAAATTATTGGTACAGTAGCTTTTTCGAATGCTCTTATATTTCAGAAAGAAGAAATTTGTTTTACAGGTAGAACATTTTTAGAGCCCAATGTAAAAAGTGCAATTGATGAAAGATTGGAAATTGCAGGTATAAACGGTATATACTCAGATTCTCCTGGATTTGAGAATTGTCTCGGAATCTTAGATTTTGTTAAAGAAAACTATTAAAATTATTTTATGGATAAGTCAGTATTAATTTTTTATGCAATACCAGTATTTTTTCTATTGATAATAATAGAATTCATCTATGGTCTAATCGTTAAAAATAATACATATAGAATTAATGATACTTTTGTAAGTATCTCTATTGGTTTAATCAGCAGGTTCCCGGTCATATTGAATTTAGGCTTTAATGCTCTCCTTTTTACTTTAGCGGCTACAACTTTCAACCTTAAACTTCTTCCATTAGACAGTTGGGTAACTTGGGTTATAGCTTTCTTGATGTATGACCTAACTTACTATATCCAACATAGAATGCACCACGAAATAAAAATCTTGTGGGCTACACATATCGTTCATCATCATGGTGAAGAATACAACCTAGCGACTGCTTTGAGGCAAACAAGTACAGGCTTCCTTTGGAAATGGATGTTTTATGTTCCTATGATGGTAGTTGGAATACCTGCGGAAGTGTTTGCAACAGTGGGTGGAATTAATCTTCTATATCAATATTGGGTTCATACTGAACATATTCCTAAACTAGGATGGATGGAAAAGATTTTCATTACCCCGTCAAATCATAGAGTCCATCATGCAAAAAATCCTGAATATATTGATGCAAACTATGGAGGTGTCTTTATTATATGGGATAGAATCTTTGGAACTTACATCGAAGAAAAAGATGATATTAAACCTGTATATGGAACTGTTAAAGCATTAAATAGCTGGAATCCTATTTGGGCAAATTTTCAAGTTTTCTACAATATGTTTTTGGATTCTATGAGAACTAAAAAACTCTCTGATAAATTCAAAGTTTGGTATGCTCCAACTTATTGGCGTCCAAGCGATGTTGAAGAAAAGTATCCAAGCAAGCCAGTTGATTTAAGGAACAAATATAATCCTTTTATGTCAACTTCAACCAAAGTCTTTGCTGCAATACAAATGCTGGCTATGATTTTAATTTCTAATTCATTATTTCTAAATATAAATAGTTTTTCATATGAGCAGGTGGCAATATTTGGAGCCATTTTAGTTGGCATTCCAACGATTACTGCTTTACTGATGCAAAATAGCCCTTTTGCTCTTCTTAGTGTGGGCACCTTAAATTTAGTTATTTTGATTGTTTGTTTATCAGATCTAGTCCCTCTTCAAGCTCTTGCTACGCAATTTACATTATTCACTAGTTTGATAAATATACTTTTCTTTGTTTATCAAATAACTTTTGCTGGCAAATATGAAGAACTCAAACTTAGCAATATCAGATCGTAGATTTCTCAGGTCTCCTTTTTTTAACTGCTATCATCATAAAGATGTTCTTTATGGAGTTTATAATAATAGGCTGTATCCTCTTAGCTGCGGATATGATGATCAAGATCATTACAAGCATCTTCGAAAATATTGTTGTTTGTATGACGTACCTGAAACTCCTTTAAGAATAACTGGCAAGGATAAAAAAAAGTTCTTAGAGAAAATATTTACTAGAAATATAGATAAGATCAAAATTGGAAGAGCGGTGTATGCATTCGCTTGCAATCATGATGGCGGAATATTGATGGATGGAGTTTTAATGCATCCAAGCGAGGATGAATTTATTTATGTTCAAGCAAATGGTGATTTCATTAATTGGGCTAATGCGAATATAGGTAAGCTTGATGTAAAAATAGATGACTTTAATTCTTGGGTTCTTCAAATACAAGGGCCAACTTCGCTAGATATTCTCTCAAAAATTACTGATATCAATCTAGAAGAATTTACATATTATTCATGTTCTAAAGTGGAAATACTTAATAAAGATTTTTATATTTCCCGATCTGGCTGGACTGGAGAAAAAGGTTTTGAATTATATTCCGATGGTGATAATTTTTCAGGAGAAGAGCTGTGGAATTATCTTCTTAAAGCTGGAAAAGAAGAGAAGCTCATTGCTTCAGATATTGCATCAATGCATATAAGAAGGATTGAGGCTGGAATACTAGATTATGGGACAGATTTTGACCAAAGGCTTAATCCTTTTGATCTTGGGTTACAGAAGTTTATAGATTTTGATAAAAATAATTTTATTGGAAAAGAAGCGTTATTGAAAAAAGAGAAAAGTTCGATAAAAATTAGGGGTATAAAGTGCACTTCTGTTAAGCCAGTTGTTGATGATGAATTACAGTCACTTGATGGGAAAGTTATTGGATCTGTTACAGCTGGAGCGTGGTCTCCTTTTCTTGAAACAGGTATTGCCATAGTGCAATTAAATTGTAATTTGGAGAATATTAGTGAAGGCAAATTAAAAAATAGTGAAGGTTTTCATGATGTTATGATATGTGACTTACCGTTCCATGATAAAGAAAAAAATATACCAATAGGCTAGAAATGTTTAATGATAAAGAATTAATTTTTACTGCGGAAACAACTCCAGATCTTTCTATGGATTTAGAAAGCAGTGTCAATAAAATTATGCCTTTAGTTGGTTTGGCAGATGCTGTAAATATTACTGATTCACCGAACTGCAAAACAAAGCTATCAAGTATTCTTGTAGCTTATGAAATTAAGAAAAAAGGGTTAGATGTAATTCTTCAGCTTACCGGAAGAGACAGAAATAGAATTGCTATCGAGTCAGAGATCATTGGAGCTGCCTCTATAGATATAAATAAGGTACTTTGCCTTACAGGAGATCAGCCTGATCCAGATGGCCCAAAAGCTGTAAATGAATTCAATGGAGCTTCCCTTATTGAACTTATTAGTATATTAAATACTGGGAAAATATCAGATGGAACTAATATCTCATCACCTAAAGAGATCTTTTCAGGAGCTGCAGATGATTTGTATACTCATCAATCAAAACCTGAAGCTATTCACTCTTTGATGTCAAAAATAAATTCAGGTGCTAGCTTTGTTCAAACTCAATATTGCTTTGATATAAATGTAATTAAGTTTTACTCAGATTTACTTATGAGTAATGGAAAAGATGATTCATGGAAGGTTTTAGTTGGTATGGGTCCGCTAAAGTCTGCAAAGCAAGCAGATTGGATGCGTAAAAATCTTTGGGGTATAAATATTTCTGATGAAACTATAAGCAGATTAGATTCTTCGTCAGATCCTATTCATGAAGGTGAGCAAATTTGTATCGAGCTTATTGATAAAGTAAGAAAGCTTCCTGGAATTGATGGAGTTCATTTAATGGGACCAAACTGCGAATCACAGTCTGCTAACATTATTAAAAGTCTTATTTAAAAAATGGTCCAATAAGGCCCATTAATTAAAATGTGTATCTTAAATCTAAACTAAGATTCGTCCCTGGATTAAGATATTGTTGAGCTCCACCCTCTGGTAGACCAGCAACTGAGGCCCAATCCCAGTATTTCTCGTTTGTTATGTTTCTTAAGCCTAACTTCATGTCAACATTTTTACCCAGATCCAGCGACAGGAAGACATCATGAGTAAACACACTTGGAACATAGACAGCAGGTGTAATATTTCCATCCCTATCTGCTATCCCAGGAAGTCTTGGACTATCGGATGTATAGGTCATAACATAGTTAGTTCTAATATCCCCAGACTTAGAGGTGTGAGATAAACCATATTTAAGTTGATCTGGGGTCATACTTTCATTGGTTAGATTTTCAGACCTATTTATTGTAAGCCCTGCAAAGGATGAGATAAATTCACTTATGTCTCTCCTTATTTCAAATTCAATACCTTTTGTTTTGACTGAATCAAGATTTTGATATCTTACTTGCAGAACTCCGTTAATTGGAGGAGATGAATATAGGTTACTGTCTATAAAATCATCATAGCTATTTCTATGAAAGACGAGTGACCATCTTAAGTTATCTTTTGTTCCTCGAAGACCCAGCTCAGAACCTGAACTGTACTCAGCCTTCAAGTCTGGATTTGGAATAATTGTGTATCCAAATGCATAGTTAGTATAAGTATTATATGCATCTGTAAAGTCAGGATTTCTATACCCTTGAGCAAATTGTGCAAAAAGAGAAACTGTATCCGTTAAGTCTTGGATCACTCCGAGCTTGATAGAAGTCTCGCTATCTTCTCTTGGAGGGACTGGATGATTAGCAGGATTACCTGCTGCTGATAAAGCATCCTCAATTGCTTTTTGCTCAAAATTATCATGCCTTAAACCAAGAACAAAAGTAGTTTTTGGATTCAAGATAATCCTGTCACTAAAATAAAAAGCCTCTCTAATCACTTCACTATCAGGAAAAGCTTTATTAGGAAAAATCTCAGGCCCAAAAAATACTCTGTTTATTTCTCCTGTTGTAAGATTAGTTTCATATCTATCTTTTGGTCTTGAATATGAAGCCTCCTCAGATTCAAATCCATATACCAAATCATGAGTTGTGGAACCAATCATAAATTGTTTGTAGAGATCTACTGCAAAACCTTCTAAATCTTGATTAAAGCCATAGTCTTTATGCTCTAAAGTCGGAGTAAAAGATGGGCCAAATGGGCCAAATTCTATCAGAGCTTTTGTTTTATCTGTAACTTGTTTTTGATCAGTTGTTTGGGAAAACATTCTAACTTCGCCTGAATCAAAAAATACATTGCTAGCTTCGAAGCCATAAGCAAGTGTAAATCTCTCTCTAGTAGTATTATCGTCCCCCATAGAAGCAGTTACATTCTCTGCTTGAGGAAAATAAGAGGTACCCAAATCATTAAGTAACTCATATTTTTCATCAGTTTCTTGATTATCTAATGTTAATGTTAAGTCTGATCCATTAGCCATATTAATCTTAACTTTCGCTAGTACTGATACTGAATCTCCTTCCATAGGATTTAGGGGACTTGTTGACCCATTGTGAATTTGTAATTCATCGACCTCTCTTGAAGTTACCTGAACAAGGGCCTCCATATTATTTTTAACAATAGCTGTTAAAGCTGACATTTTTGATAACTGATTTACCGAGGCTGATCCCATCGCAACAGAAAAATAAGGCATGCCTGGAGAGGCTAAGTCGCTAGGATCTTTGGTTGTATATGAAACTGTCCCTGCAAGTCCATCAGATCCATATAAAGCCGAGCTAGGTCCCTTGAGAACTTCGACACGTTTTAAGAGTATTGGATCCACTACATCTTTTCCAAAACCACCGCTTTGGTAAGCATCTCCAATTCTGATCCCATCTATTAGTATATTTACTCTTTTATCGCCTATTCCTCTTATAGTAACGCCGTCATTTCTTGTTCGACCACTTCTAATACTTCTAGGAACTGTAACACCAATTGTATTTTCAAAAACTTCTTGTAAATCATTTACAACTCTCTCTTCAAGATCTGATTGAGTTATAAGGCTTACGGAACCTACCACATCTTTTACTGGAACTTCAATTTTGGATGAAACCGTTACCACTTCTTCAATTTCAGCAGTATTTTCCTGAGAAATTGTTGTAATCCCAAAAGTTGCTAAAAATATATATGCTGTTAGCTTTTTACTTAATAAATTATTTGTCATAATAACCTCTCGACAATTGCGAATAAGAATGAGAATGATTATCATTTACATTCAGGAAAAAATCAAATATTTTTTTAAATTTATGAAACATACACTCTTAATCTTTATCTCTTTTTTTTTACAGCAGAATTCTTTTGCAAATGATTGTACTCCTGCAAATGATGCATCAAGGGTCACTGTTGCAGGTGGTTCAATAACAGAAATCATGTATATGATCGATGCTGAAGACAGCATAATTGCTGTTGATCTAACCTCAAATTTCCCAGAAAGAGCAAGAAGCCACCCTCAAATAGGCTACGTTAGAGCATTATCTGCTGAAGGAATATTATCTCTGGATCCAACAATAATTATTGGTGAAGATGATATGGGGCCCCCTGCTGTCCTTGAACAAATCAATAGAACTGGTGTGGAGATAGCTATTATTCCCGAAAGGCATAACATCGCAGGGATTAAGTCTAAAGTTGAGTGTATAGCAGAAATCTTAAATAAAAAGACAGAGGCAAGAGAATTATTTAATACAAGGTTAGATCCTGCGATTGAGAAGCTAAATATTGCATCGGGTGAAGTCTCAGAAAATCAAACAAAGGCTATTTTTATTTTAGGTCTTCAAAGTGGCTCTCCATTAATTGGAGGAGTGGGCACATCTGCAAATGGTTTAATTGAAATGATTGGAGCAAAAAATGTTCTATCATCCTTTGAGGGATGGAAACCAGTTAGTACAGAGTCAATTCTGTTGGCGGAGCCAGATCTAATTTTAATTTCTGATAGAGGACTTAGCGCATTTGGAGATGTTGAATCTCTCAGGCAGCATCCTGCATTAGCATTAACGCCAGCTGCTAAAAATAATAATATTATTGCTATGGATGGAATGGCAATGCTTGGATTTGGGCCTAGAACAATCTTTTCAGCATTAAGTATTGCAAATGATATTTTAGAAATAAATGATAAGTAGAGCTCTATCAATAAAAAGCTCCATTACTGAATTTATTTCTTCCAAACAATTATTAATTTTATTTCTTTTATGTATCCTTACTTTTGTAAGTGTATTTATTGCAATTGGCACTGGTAGCTATGACCTTTCTATTGTAAATTTCATTCTTGGTAAAAATACAGGTCTGCAAAATATAGTTCTCCTCGAAATAAGAGTGCCAAGAGTAATTTTGTCCGCAATTGTTGGTGCTAGCCTTGGTATCGCTGGTGCCGCCCTTCAAGGACTTTTCAGAAATCCTCTCGCAGATCCTGGCCTGATAGGAGTTTCTGCTGGAGCAGCTTTAGGAGCAACTACAATAATAGTTATAGGAGCAAACTTCTTCCCAAATTTATATTTAGGCAGCTTCCTTTTACCAGTAGCAGCAATTTCTGGCGCATGTTTTGTAATATTTATGTTATATGTTCTAACAAAAGGGTTTGGATACCAGGGGGTAACTTATATGCTCCTTGTTGGAATTGCAGTTAATGCAATTGCTGGAGTTGGTATAGGAATTTTAACTTATATAAGCTCAGATGCTGAATTACGAAGTCTTACGTTTTGGACAATGGGAAGTTTTGGTGGAGTTACGTGGCCACTACTAATCCCAGCAATAATTATTATAACTATCTCTTTAATTTTCTTAATTCCAAACGCAAGAAAATTAGATTTGCTTCAGCTTGGTGAGCCAGAAGCTTACAGACTCGGTATAGATGTTCAGAGAGTAAAATTAAGTATAATTTTCACAAGCGCTTCTGCTGTTGGGGCAAGTGTTGCCCTATCTGGGATGATTGGTTTTGTGGGACTCGTAGTTCCTCATCTTGTAAGACTAATCGGAGGAGTTAATCATAAGTATTTATTGCCTGGTTCAGCACTTATGGGTGCCTGTCTAATGATTACTGCTGATCTGTTTTCAAGGGTATTACTCCAACCGGCTGAAATACCTGTAGGTTTAATAACAAGTGCGATTGGATCACCTTTCTTCCTTTGGTTAATATTTAGGATGAAAAGATTATGAGTCTAAATATAAAATCAGTAAGTCTTAAGCTAGATGATAGGCAAATCCTTAAAGATGTTTCCCTTGAAATTAATGAGGGTGAAATAGTTTCAGTTATCGGTCCAAATGGTGCTGGGAAATCAACTCTTCTAAATGTTCTAACTGGTGATATTAGTCCTGACTCTGGTGATACTATCTACGATAATAAGCCCCTTAATAAGATCAGCATTCAAGAAAGAGCTTTTACTAGAAGTGTAATGTCACAAATGCAAACACTAGTTTTCGATTTTAATGTTAAGGATGTTATTGAAATGGGATGGCTCCAGAGAGGGAATTCAGATTTTTCAAGCAATTTTTCATTGGCGTTCGAAGCTGTGACTAAAGAATGCAATGTACACAATCTCGTTCACAGGAAATTTAATAGTCTTTCTGGAGGTGAACAAAGAAGAGTACATTTCGCCAGAACACTTCTTCAGTTATGGAGACCATCTAAATCAAATGACCCGTCCTATCTTCTTCTTGATGAACCAACTGCAAACTTAGATTTGTCGTCTGAGATGCTTTTAATGAATATCCTTAAAGCTAGAGCCTCATCTAATGTTGGCATATTAGTAATTTTGCATGATTTAAATTTAGCATCTCATTTTGCAGATAAGATTGCTATTATGAAGGATGGAGAAATCAAAGCATTTGGCAAACCAGAAGAAATTATGAAAGATGATTTCTTGACTTCGATTTATAAGGTGCCTATTGAAGTTAAACATGAACCTTTAAGGGTTCACTATTATTAATATGAATAGAAAGCTACAAAAATATGATCTTCAAGCTGCAGAACTATTTAGGTCTTCAAATGAAGCAATTTTGTCAACAGTATCTAAAAAGTTTGAAGGGTTTCCTTTTGGAAGCTATATAACTTATGTTACAGGTCGCAATAGATCTATTTATTTGTATGCAAGCGATATTGCGGAACACACAAAAAATCTCAAAAATAACCCTAAAGCATGTATTACAGTATCAAAAAGTAAAGATGGTGAAGATAAACAGAATAGTGCAAGGCTTACAATTATGGGAAATTTAATTGAAGTGACAAAAGATGAACTAGAAGATTGCCAACAAAGATTTCAGAAATTCTTACCAGAAAGTAAAACATACTCTCAGATGCATGATTTTAAGTTTTATGAACTTAAAACTGAAAACATTCGTTGGATTGGAGGTTTTGGGGAGATAGCCTGGTTAAAGAAAGATAATTGGATCTCTGAAGATCCAAGGTGGAAAGATAGGGAGAAAAACATGATTGATCATATGAATGAGGACCATTCAAATGTAATATTTTCCTCATTGAAAGCGCAGCATGGCATTGCAGATAAGGATGCAAAAATGTTTGCAATATGTATAGATGGTTACTTTACTGCAAGTAAGGATAATCTATTCTTTATTGGATTTGATAATCCATGCTTCACTCCGAAAGATGTTAAGGATGAATTGGTAAGGCAAGCAAATGAGTATAGGGATCTTGAAGAGAACTAAATTCGTCTTTGTCTTTTTTTATTTCTTTAATATATATACAATAAGCAATCTGGAATGGGGCTATAGCTCAGCTGGGAGAGCACCTGCTTTGCAAGCAGGGGGTCCGCGGTTCGATCCCGCGTAGCTCCACCATT
>Ga0163109_10002369_pt1 | contig 14754 bp, 5 predicted proteins | sample CRUFie1St13metaG_FD_108704 | JGI IMG/M metagenome (GOLD analysis project Ga0163109, IMG submission 108704) | Marine microbial communities from the Costa Rica Dome - CRUD Field 142mm St13 metaG | ecosystem: Environmental > Aquatic > Marine > Oceanic > Photic zone | place: Costa Rica: the Eastern... | reverse complement strand
TGAACCATCATTTGAGAACTGCCATCTATCTGTACTTTCTTTGAATTGGAATCTAACATTTGTAGAAGTACCTCTTTCTACTTCAATACCTGCATCTTGTGATGGAGTTCCACTTTCATCAGAATTTAGAACTATTATGTTATCACCAATATTAACAGTATTTGAATTAACACTTGTTGTAGTTCCATTAACTGTTAAATTACCAGTAATAGTTACATTATCATCAAATGTTTGATTACCAGAATGTGATGAACCACTTAATACTGCTTCAGTATTTAATTTTGTTTTTACTCTTGTATCTGTGTAATATTGATTTGAACCTTCAGATACATTTGAAGTTGTTAGATTTGAAATATCTGTACTAGCATCTACTTGTCCTAATGTAATTTGTTGTCCACTTAGTGTTAAATAATCATATGAACCAGCGAGAGTAACATCAGTTGAATTATCTGTTCCTGCTGCATCTACACCAAGTGCCGTTCTTGCTGCTCCTGCTGAGGTTGCACCTGTACCACCTTTGTTTACTGCTAAAGTACCAGTTGTTGAACCAATTGAAACTTGTGAAGAACCACTTATTACAGTATTACTATTTAAAATAGGAACAACATTACCTGCATCAGTAACATCTGCACTAGCTTCGATAGCATTTAATTTAGATAGTAAACTATCAGTTAAATTATTAGTATCCGATTCATTGAATAAAGCTGTTTTGATTTCTGCACCTGTTTGGTCTGCAGTTGCACTTGATTCAATACCATCTAATTTAGATTTTAAAGTATTTGTAAAGTTATTTTGTGTTAAACCACCATCACCAACACTTAATTTGTTTTGAATAGAGTTATAATCAACTTGTGCAGAACCACTAAATACACCAGTACCATCTAAAGTTCTTAATACACTTCCACTTACAACACCAGTTCCTTCCAAAATAGTTGCTGAAGTAATTGAACCACCTAAAGAAGTTGAAGTACCACCAATTGTAATTGCTGAGTTTGATAATTTTGAATTAGCAATTGAACCTGCTAATTGAGCGTTTGTTATTGTACCACTTAAATTAGAAGTAGCATAATTAGTTGCATCTGATAAATCAAATGCTGGTGTTGCATCTGAACCACCTAGTGATACCGAAACTCCACCGAATGATACCGATGAGTTTGATAATTTAGAATTTGCTATTGAACCAGCAAGTTGTCCATTAGTTACACCACTAATTTGTGATGAACCACTTATCACACCATCTGGTAAGATAGCATTTATATTACCAGCTGTTACAGTTCCTACTGTTGTTATGTTTGCTTGAGTAAAGTGTTCGTTTGCATTATATCCTGTTGTAGAGGAAAGTGTTATTTGAGATGAACCACTAAATACACCAGTACCATCTAAAGTTCTTAATACACTTCCACTTATTACACCGGTGCCATCTAAAGTTCTTAATACAGAACCACTTACAATACCACTACCATCTGTGATTTGACTTGAACCTGATACTAATCCACTTGGAACATTCGTAAAATTATTGTAATTAAGATAATGTGATGCTAACTGACCATTTAATCTATTTGAATCATCTGCAGAACCACTTACAATATGTCCACCTTTTGCAACTACAACAAATCCACTTTGAGCAGATGATAAAACTATTCTTATATTATCATTATCAGTTAAACTTACTGTTTGTGGAATTAATTGATTATCACTATTATCATAAACAGATACGATTACATTTTTTGATGAAAAGTTGTGTGCAACATCTATTGTAGATGAATCTGAAAATGAAGAAGTTACTGATGCAACTTCACCAATAGTAGTAGTTACATTTGTTAACTGAGAACCATCACCTTTGAAAATTGATGCAGTTACTGCTCCATTAATATTGATTGAACCTGTTATGGCTCTTCCTGCGTTTGTTGTGAGAATTTCTTGTACAGTAGCACTTCCATCGTTCTTTTCGAAGAAGATTCTACCATCATAGGTGTTCATTGCCAACTCACCTAATTCTATATTAGATATTGTTGGAACTTTACCTTGTACCGAGGTTCGTTTTAATTTTACTATCTGTGCCATATATATGACTTGCCTTTACTATATAGTTATTTACCACTAAAGAATACTCATCTTTATATAAAGATATATATGTATTTTTTAGTTATTTAAAAAAATTGAATCTACAAGTAAAATTTCTTATTTAAGATAATTTACTTTTCAATTCATCAATTTGTTTTTGTTGGTCTTTGATAGCCTCGATAAGTAAACCTGTAAGTTTAGCGTAATCTACACCTTTAAATCCATTATCTCTATCGTGAACCAACTCTGGTAGAACTTTTTCAACATCTTGTGCAATCACACCAACATTTGGTGTTGATTTTTGAGTTTCACTCGCATTATCGTTCCAATTCCAAGTTACACCTTTTAGAGATTGAACCTTTTCGATTGGATTTGAAATAAGTTCTATATTATCTTTTAATCTTTCATCCGAAGAAGCGAATGCTACAACATCACCACCAACATTTAAATCACCACTTATACCAGTACCACCATCTACAATCAATGCACCAGTCGTTTTACTTGTTGATGCAGTTGTATCATCTACTCTTACTGTTCCGAATGTTACATCATCACCAGTTCCAACTGCCTGTCCAATTGATAAAGTATCACCACTTAATGTTACACCAGTTCCTGCGGCTAAGTTTGTATTTGAACTAATATCAATTGATGATAAAGTTGATATTGAACCTAACCCTAAAGTTGTTCTTGCTGCTCCTGCATCTGCATCATCTACAAGTGATTTACCAAATGTAGAAATTGTTGTATTTGCTGGAAGTGATAAAGTTTTGATATCTGCATCAACTTCTGAATCCATCAATGCACCTGCTGCGGTTACATTAGCAGTATCAGTAACATCTGCACTTGCTTCGATTCCATCTAATTTTGTACCATCACTTGCGATATCTCTACCATCTACATTACCAGTTACAGTTATATTTCCTACAATGTGTGCATCATCTGAAATATTAAATCTTGAGTTTCCATTATCCCATGTAATCGATTCGTTTGCACCACTAATAAATAAACCACCACCATCTGCTGAGGCTGCTGTTGAACCACCTCTGTTTACTTCAATTAATTTATCAGTTACATTTAAGTTTGTTGTATTAATAGATGTTGTTGTACCTGAAACTGTTAAATCACCCGATACTGTTACATCATTAAATGTTACATCATCTGATGTTCCTACTGCCTGTCCAATTGCGATATCATTTGCATTTACAGTTACACCAGTACCTGCCCCAACATTAATTGTTCTTGTTGATGCAATTGTACCACCACCAGTTAAACCAGCACCTGCCGTAATAGATACAGATGTGTGATTTATGTGTTCGTTTGCAACAAAACCAGTTGTTGAATCGTGTGCAATGTTTGCTGATGGATAATCAGTTGCATCAGATAAATCAAATGCTGGAGTTGCATCTGTAGCACCTAATGATAGAGAAACTCCACCATAAGAAACTGATGAGTTAGAAAGTTTTGCATTTGCTATAGAACCTGCAAGGTCATCGTTTGTAATTTGATTTCTTGTAATTACTTGTCCACTTATTGTAATATAATCATATGAACCAGCAAGTGATACATCTGTTGAGTTATCTGTACCAGAGGCATCTACACCAATTGCAGTTCTAAGTTCAGCTGCAGTAATACCACTTCTTAAAGTAGGTGTTCCACTATTATCGTAAATAGCTGCTGGATTAGTTGCTGATTGAGCATTTATTTGAGCCGAACCACTTACTACACCATCACCAGTTGTTCTTAATACTGTTGTATCAACTGCGATATCATTTGCATTTGCGGTTATACCATCTCCACCAACAACATTAATTGTTCTTGTTGATGCAATAGTACCACCACCAGTCAAACCATTTCCAGCAGTAATACTTACTGAGGAGTGGTCTATGTGTTCGTTTGCAACGAAACCAGTTGTTGAATCATGTGTTATTTGAGATGAACCTGAAACTATTCCTTGTCCTTCTGTTCTTAATACAGTTGCATCTACTTGAATATCATTTGCATTTGCAGTTATACCATCACCACCAACTACATTAATTGTTCTTGTCGATGCGATTGTTCCACCACCAGTTAAACCAGCTCCTGCGGTTACACTTACTGCAGTGTGGTCAATATGGTCATTTGCATCATAATCAGATAAACCACTTAAAGAGATTTGAGATGAACCAGAAACAACACCATTACCAGTTGTTCTTAATACTGTGTTATCAACTTCAATATCGTTAGCGTTTGCTGTTATACCATCACCACCAATTACATTTACAGTTACAGCTCCACTTGTTCCACCACCAGTTAAACCAGTTCCTGCAGTAACACTTTCGATATCACCTGCATCGTTTGTAAATGAAATTACACCAGTTCCACTATTGTAAGATAAATCTCCACTTACTGAGATAGCTGCTCTTGCTCTCGCATTTGTAAAATATAAGTTTGTTGAACCTTCAGATAAATCATCTGAATCTGATGAACTTTCATCTATTAATTTTATCCAATTACCACCGTGTCCAAAATATCCTTTTCCAGTCCCATGTACATGAGCAAACATACCATGATATGTACTTGCTGATGGTAAATCTCCTTCAGTTGAATATAGGTTTCCAAATAAAACTTTATTACCACCCATATCTAAATCACCTGCAGTGATGTGGGCTACTGATTGTGCAGAACCACTTACAACACCATCTGGTAATATTCCATCTACATTACCACTTGTAACTGTCCCTAAAGTTACTAAGTTTGAATCACCAGGATATTGAGTAGCATCTGATAAGTTAAGTGCTGGAGTTGCATCATTACCACCTAAGGCAATACTTACTCCACCAATATTTATTGAGTTTGTGGAAATACTTGAACCTTGTACTTGTGATGAACCTGAAACAACTCCATCTGGTAGAATTGCATTTATGTTACCACTTGTTACTGTACCTACTGTTGTAATATTTCCTTGTGTAAAGTGTTCATTTGCATTATATCCAGCTGTGGATGATAATGTTATTTGTGAGGAACCACTTACTACACCATTTGTTGAGTTAACTGTACCTGTAAATGTACCAGTAACCGAGGTAGGGTTTGGTAGAGAGAGCGAAGCTCCACTAGCAAATGTAAGTGAACCTGAAATTATGGGACTATGTATAATCATTTTCTTTTTTCCTTATTTTACTTATATAAATATAATATTTTAAACGGAACCTCCATCTATGTTAGTAATTACCACCGCATTTGCAGTTCCACTAACATCTCCACCCATTGATATCTGAGCCGATGATGAAAAAACTCCATCTGCATTTAATTTTGTTTTTACTTTGGCATCAAATCCACTAATACTCTCAGCTGATATTGAACCACTTACTAAGTGACCACCTTTTGCAACAACAACATATCCACTTTCATTGCCTGTGAATATTAATCTTGCTTGATTGTTATTAATAAGTTGTATTGAAAGAGGAATTACTTGAAAGTTGTTTGAATCGTATGCCTGAATAATTGGGTTTTCTGTATCTAAGTTATGGTCTACACTCCATGTATCGGAGTTTGTAAATTCTGCCTTTACTGTTGCTGTTTGTGAAACAGAAATATTAGTTAATTTTGAACCATCTCCTACAAAGTTAGATGCAGTTACAGAACCACTTATATTTAGTGAACCGGTTAGTGTTCCTTCGTGGTCAAGAGTAACAAATTCTTTTATGGTATCTCCAACAGCTGAACCTGATTTTCTAAGAAATACTCTTCCATCATTTACATTGATTGCTAATTCACCTACTGTTAAGGAAGAAGTCGTGGGTTTACTTCCACCTGATGTACTTCTTTTCAGTTTTACTATCTGAGCCATTTATTACTCTCCAATTTTATTTTTTAAATCAGTAACTTCTTTTGATAATTCTTTTATTCCTTCTATTAGTAATGATACTATTTTATCGTATTTTACGGCTTTGTATCCCCATTCGTTTTCTTTGACTAATTCAGGTAGGACTTTTTCAACTTCTTGAGCAATAACACCGTAGTCTTTACCTTTATAAATATTTTGTTTTTCTTCGTTCCATATGAAACTATTACCAGAAATCTCATTTATTTTTTGAAGAGGATTTTCTATTGGTTTTATTTCATCTTTTAATCTTTCATCAGATGATGCATATGCAATTACATCACCAGTTGCTTGTACATCACCAGTAAAGTGTGTACTCTTATTTATTGCTAATCTACTATTACCATTATCCCATGTAATAGAAGCATTTGCACCACTAATATGGAAACCACCACCATCAGCGGCTGCAGTTGTTGTTGAACCACTTGCAACTGATAATAATTTATCTTCTATTGTTAATTCTTGTGTATTAAGAGTTGTTGTAGTTCCTTGTACTGTTAGGTTACCTGTTAAAACTAAATCAGCAAATTGTACATTATCATTATTTGCTAAATCTTGGTTAATTGTATCAAGATTTGCTTTATTTGAATGTGTATGTGTACTACCTTCTAGTGAATCTATTCTTGAATCCAATGATGTTGATACCGCAGTACCAGCAAATAATGAATTTACTTGAAGAGAACCACTTACAACACCATCACCTTCTTTTTCTAAGAAAGTATTGAAGTTTGAAATTTGTGCAGATGATGAAACAACTAATTCATCATTTAATTTTGCTTTAACTCTTGCATTTGTATAATAAAGATTTGTACCTTCTGATAAATCTGATGTAGATTTAGTTGCTAATCTATTATCAAAATCTGTATTAGTATAATGGTCTAAATCTGATATTTGTGATTGTGTAATCGTAATCTGTGAAGAACCACTAATTACTGTTTCTGAATTTAGTTTTTGTTTTATACCATCTAAGAAATGAGCTGAACCAGTATCTAAGAATATACTTCTGTTTGTATCAATAGTTCCACCACCACTTAAACCTTTTCCACTACCAACTGTAATTGCTGAGTGGTCGATGTGTCTACTAGCTGTATAATTTGTTGTAGCATTGTGGTCAATTTGAGATGAACCACTAACAGTACCACTTGGTAATTCTGCAACAACAGAACCACTAACTACTCCTAAATCATTAATATAAGAAAGTACATTAGAATCAAAGTTTGTTACTGAATCAGCATTTACTTGAGATGAACCACTAATTACACCTAAATCATTTACATAATTTAAAACTTTAGTATTTGAGTATTGATTTATTGAACCATAATTTGTTGTTGCAGTAACATCAATTTGAGATGAACCACTAACTACTGAATCTCCATTTGCATTTAAGAAACCACCAGTAGAACCAGAAACTACTCCTTCTGCATTTAATTTTTCTTTTACACCATCTCTAAAATGTACAGAACCAGTTGATACTGAAATATGAATGTTACCTTGAACACCTTTTACACCAGCAACATCTGTTCCAGTTGATAAGTGAACAAGACCAGTAGTATCAGGACTGAATGTGTTTGTTGGATTTACTTCTGTAATATCACCAGCACCTGCTTCAATTAATGCATCATTTACTGCTTTTGTTGTTGGTACTGATAATGCATCATCACCAATAGATGCCGATACATTAAAGAACGCCGCAGTTCCTAGAGTTCTTTTTCCAATACTTCCACCAGAACCACTTATAAGTGCAGTTTGGTTACCACTTCCTAATGCAGATAAATTAGTTAGAGTTACTCCTTGGAATGTTGGAGAATCAGTTGTTTGTAAAGCAGTATCTACATCTGTTTGTGTTCCATTTATAGTTGCTCTTACTGTACCTTGTGATGGAGAACTGAATACTGAACTTGAAACTATCGAACTACCATTAGTTATTTGTGTTGAACCACTCACAGTACCACTCGGAAGTGAAGATACTACTTGAGCTGAACCTGAAAGTACTCCTTCATCATTTAATTTATCTTTTACTTTTGTATTAGAATATTGATTTATTGAACCATAATTTGTTGTTGCAGTTACATCTATTTGGGATGAACCACTTACTACTGAATCACCTTCAATTTCTAAATATCTTGTATCTAATGATTGTGTTACTTGAGATGAACCAGAAACTACACCCATTCCAACTGTTCTTAATACTGTACCATCTACATCTATCGTACCACTACCATAAGCAATACCATTTCCACCATCTAAATAATTATCAACTCTTGCTCTGAATGTTGCAGATTGAGTATATGCGTTTAATGGGCCTAAAATATCTTGTACTTGAGATGAACCTGAAACTACTCCTTGGTCGTGTATATAAGATAAAACTCTTGCATTAGTGTAATATAAGTTAGTTGCTTCTGTTACTTGGTCTGTATCGATACCTGTAAGTTCTCCACCTTCTCCTTTAAATCCTACCGATGAACTTACTTTTGCATCAAATACAAATTGTTGAGTACCATGTTCCCACTTCATTGATTTGTTAGCACCATCAATCTCTAAACCTGCACCATCAGCGGCTGCTGAATCAGCAGAACCACTTGCAACTGTAATAAGTTTATCTTCAATTCTTAATTCTGAAGTTTGAATTTCAGTTGCTGAACCTAAAACTGTTAGATTTCCATTAACACTAACATTACCTGTAAAATCACCATCAGCAAATGTTACATTATCAGTTGTTGATAAATCTTGGTCTATACTATCTAAATTTGATTTATTAGCATGAGTATGAGAATCTGTTTCTAAGGAATCTAAACGCGAATCTAAAGAAGTTGAAACTGATGTACCTACAAATAAACTATTAATTTGAGATGAACCACTTACAACACCATCACCATTGATTTCTAAGAATGTGTTATATCCGCTAATTTGTGCTGAAGAAGAAACTACTGAATCTCCATTGATTTGTAAAAACTCTCCTTCTAATTGTGATGAACCTGATATTACTCCATCATCATTCATCTTATCTTTTACATTTGAATCAAAGTTTACAATAGAATCTGCATTTACTTGTGAAGAACCACTAAATACTCCATCTCCATTAATTTGTAAAAACTCTCCTTCTAATTGTGCAGAAGAAGAAATTACTCCATCACCATTTATTTCTAAGAATGTATTGTATCCACTAATTTGTGCAGATGAAGAAACTACTGAATCTCCATTAGGTCTTAATACTGAACCACTTATTACTCCATCTCCATTTGTGTTTAAGTATCTTGTATCGAAGTCGGTTGTTAGTTGTGATGAACCTGAGATTACACCGTCATCATTCATCTTATCTTTTACATTACTATCAAAGTTTGTAATTGTATTAGCATTTACTTGTGAAGAACCACTAAATACACCCATTCCATCGATTTCTAGGAATGTATTGTAATCTGAAATTTGTTGTGAAGAAGAAACAATACCACTACCACCTAAAGTGATATCATCTATTGAAGCTGAAACTGCATAAATGTGTCTCCATTTTTTTACAGAAGAACCTATATCAAAATTATTATGACTATCTGGTATTAGTGAAGAACTTAGTTCTGCGTTTATAGTAATATTATCATTAGCAACACTATCTCCTAAAATAATATTCCCTTTTATTGTTATATCATTCTGAACATGAATATAAGATGCCGAAACAGTTCCACTAATACTTACTAAATCTACGGTATTGGAACCTGATTTAATTAATATTGAATGTGGTGCGGAGGGATTTCCAACAACAAGAGTATCTAAGCCTGTATGATAAAATAGTTCTGATTCTACAAGTGTTGGTATAGAACTACCTCTCCTTAATTTTAAAATAGCTGCCATTAATTTCTTTTCCTAATTAGTTACATATAAATATAGAATCCTTCAATTATTCTATAATATGATTTATTCTTCACTATTATAAATATAAAAAAATAAAAAGTATAAAAAAATCCCCCAACTTTCGAAGGGGGATTTCTTAATTTATTAGTATATTCTTATTAGAATGTACCTCCATCTATCTCATTACTTGCAACGAATGAAGAACCATTATATTGAATTACATCACCTGCTGTTGAAGCGGCAACTGATTCAAGAGATTTATCACCATTAAAGAATGCAAATGCATTAGCAGTTGCAGAATTTAATCTAAGTTCTGCAGTTCCACCAATTGTTACATTTGTACCATCATCAGTAATTTGAGAATCAACTAATAATCCACTAGCGTTAGCTTTTAGAACTGTATTAGAAGTTGGAGCCGCATTTAGTAATGCAATTTCCTTTTCACTTCCAAGAGCACCAGCCATCCAATAATCTGCACTAGCATCCCATAGTAATGAACCACTTACTGTGTTATCACCTACAGCATCCGAAACTAAGATACCAGCATCACCTGCTGCACCACCATAGTTAAGTTCTAATATTCTATCACCAATGTTTACAGTTGTAGAATCGATAGTTGTAGTTGTTCCTTCAACTGATAAGTTACCAGTTACAGTTACATTACCACTAAGTGTTGGATTAGTTACAATTCCAATAGCAACTTGGTTATCAGTTACAGTTGTTTCAATTTCATTTGCAGTACCCGCGATTGTTAAAGTATTAACACCAACTTGTACAACATCATCTGAACCATTATCTGCACCAACTGTCAAGTTAAGTGAACCAGAAGTAATGTTAGAACCACCGAAATCAATCTTAGAATGGTCTATGGCTGCTGAAGAATTAATATGAGTATTTGTAATACCTCCACTCTTAACACTTACTGTTCTAGCTGCACTACCATTATAAGTTGTACCACTATTCAACGCTATTGTTGAATCATCAACAGTTAAGTTATTAAGGTTACTTCCTAAAGCAACTCCTGAGATTGTATTATTAGTAATTGAAGTACCATCAATTTGAGCTGAACCTGAAACTACACCATCACCACTTGTGTTTAGATATCTAGTATCAAACGCAGATGTTAATTGTGAAGAACCAGATACGATTCCACTACCATCTGTAATGTTTGCTAAAGATACTGAACCACCTAGTGCGGTTGAGTTTCCAACAATTGTAATTGTGTTATTTTGAATCGCCGTTCCATCAACTTGTGCTGAACCAGAGAATACTCCATCACCATTAGTGTTTAAGAAATCTCCTGAAATTTGTGCTGAAGATGAAAAAACACCTTCTGCAGTTAATTTAGCTTTAACACCATCAGTAAATGTTGAACTTGCAGTTGCTAATTCAATGTTATCAGCATTTACAGTAATACCATTGTTTGCAGAAGCTACATTGAATGTTCTTGTTGCTGCAATAGTACCACCACCAGTTAAACCACTTCCTGCAGTCATTGTTACTGAAGTATGGTCTATATGGTCATTTGCATCATAATCAGATAAACCAGTCAATGTAACTTGACCTGAACCTGATACTACACCATCACTATTTGCTAATAATACATTTACTTCAGAACCACTCTGTCCTGCCATCCATCTGTTAGTACCACCATTGTAAACCAATGAACCACTTTCGGTACCAGGTGCAGTAACATCACCAACTTGGATACCTGCGTATTGTGCAGCACCTCCAAAGTTAAGAGCTATAATGTTATCACCAATATTAACAGTATTAGAATCAACAGTTGTTGTTGTTCCTTCAACTGATAAGTTACCAGTCACGATTACATTACCTGTTAGAGTTGGGTTAGTTACTATACCGATAGCAACTTGGTTATCAGTTACAGTTGTTTCAATCTCGTTTGCAGTACCTGCAATTGTAAGAGTATTTACACCAACTTGAACTATATCATCCGAACCATTATCAGCACCAACTGTTAAGTTAAGTGAACCTGATGTAATGTTTGAACCTCCGAAATCAATTTTGGAATGGTCAATTGCTGCTGCTGCATCAATTTGTGAGTTTACGATTCCTGTTACTTGTGATGAACCAGATACAATACCTGTTCCATTGTAGTTAATTTTAGAAGATGCAATTGCAGCAGAATTATTTATATCTGCATTTACAATTGAACCACCTGCAATTGCTGCTGTTCCATTAGATGCGATTGTTATATCACCACTAACATCACTAAATACTTGAGATGAACCAGATACGGTTCCAGTACCATTAGTAATAGTAGCATATGTTATTGTACCACCTAAAGCAGTTGAGGTTCCAGCTATTGTTATAGTATTGTTAGTAATACTAGCACCATTAATTTGAGCTGAACCTGAGACTACACCATCACCATTAACTTTTAAGAATCCTAACGCATCAACTTGAGCAGAAGAAGAAACAATTCCTGTTCCATTTGTACTTGCCGTTGCCTTTACTTCAACATTACCATCTTTTCCTAGAATGAAAAGTTTTTCTTGTGAAGTATTATAAAACGGAATACCATCAACTGAATGTCCATAAGAACCTCCAGTCAAGTTAGGTGTTGTTGAGCCTGATAATATCTTGTTCGCTGGGGTTACTGTGGAACCATCGATTCCTACGAATAACAACCCATCGTTTGCGGCAGATATTCCTGTTGAACCAGTTATAACGAGTAATTCACCCGCTCTCTTTGTTGCACCAGATACAGATTCAAGACCACCTCTTCTGTGTTTAATAATTTGTGCCATTTAATTTTTCCTTTGTTAAAAATGTTAATTTAAAATATATAACCTTTATTTATTCAACAGGCATATGCCTAATTTAAAATCCTATATAGGATTACGATAATAAATATAAAAAATAATTAGAATTAACTAAATACTTCCTCCATCTATTGTTACTTTTTGTACTCCAGCAGTAAAGTGTGCCGAACCAGTGTCAACTGTTACTCCACCTACTAAAGAAATTCCATTTCCTGCATCAACTTCTAGTGTAGCGTTACCACTTGAAGCTCCACCAGTCAATCCATCTCCTGCAAATACTGCGGTAATATCACCACTACCACCACCACCTCCGCCTTCGAGAGATGATAAATCTATTGATTGTGAAACTCTTGTTGAACCAGAAACATCTTGTCCAAATAAAGTAAGGGTTGATGTTCCACTATCAAAAGATGCGGATACAAATGAGCCACTATCAAAAGAAAACTCAGAAAATGATACTGTATCGTTAAAAGTAAATGGTGGGTTTGCAAGAGATACATTTGCTCTATACAAAGAACCACTATCAGAGACATAGACAATCTGTCCATCTGAAAAATAATTCACATTAGTGGAATTTAATTCAGTAGAAGTATATATCTTAAATGCACCTTTTATCTTATCAATCTCAGCTAATACGACATTGTTCGATATGGCCAGGTCGGATAACTCTAATATATCACCATAACTTGGCATTAGTTACTCTCCTTTTTCTTTTTAATTGTTAAACTCATTTTATAAATATCTTTTTTCATCATTATGCTCCCCTATCACTAACACTTGCACTTACTGAATTCAATGCCATATTAAAATTAGTTGAACTAGGAATTTGATTTTTTGCACCTAACATGAACCATGTTGTAAATCCAAGATGTGATGTTCCTAAATCAAATTGGTTAATTTCAGATGATTGATTATTATCAACACCATTTACAGTAGTTCCATCCACTGCTACTTCTAAAACATATTTACCAACAGTTGAATCGCCAGTATTATAACCATTTGTTGTACTTGTTGGAATACCACTCATAGATGAACCACTTGGGAATAAAATTACAAAGTGATTACTACTATTTCTTGGTATATTACCACTACTACCCATACTTCTCAATACATCATGTAAATTTGAACCACTTGCTTCTGCTAATCTATTTGCAGTTTGTGTACTTCCATATGAATATGTAAATGAACTATCTCCAAGTACATCTCCATTTTGAATTTTTTCTACAAATCCAATTCCACTATATGGAGTTGCTACTGGTGGAGTTGAACTATCCTCACTTGAGATACCAACCGCGGTATTATAAGTTGCATTATTAAATCCACAATCATAGACATATACTTTACCATTGTTTGCTGATGCATCAACTGTGATTGTTTCACCAGTCAAAGTTACTGATTCACTATAACTATCAGTTACAGTTATATTAATTGTATAAGTTCCAGCAGCCAATGAACCAGTTGGTTGTATTTCGAATGGTGATGATGAACCACTTACATCAAATTTACCACCATCAGTTCCACCAAGTGTGATTGTAAATGGTGAATTAGATTCTGTATCTACTACTACTAATGCACCTGCATCAGAACCACTTGTTGCATTATCACTTTCATAATTTGATGAAGATGTAAATGATGCTACTGGTGATGAGTTACCAAATACTGTAGCTGTTACACTTCCACTTCCTATATTATCATATTGGTCTCTATATGTGATTGTAGTTTGGAATGTATCTGTACTTTGAGTTACTGAACCACTTATATCTACATTAAGAGTTAAATTACCACTATTATCAACTGCTATAGATGACATTGATGAAGTAAATGATTGTACAACTTGTGAACCATAGTTTGGTGAATAAGAAACACTTAATTGAGCAGCATTTCCTGCATTAAATCCTGTTTGGTCTCTAAATACAGAACCACTTGTTGCAGATTCTATAATATAAATTGCAGTATCTCCACCAAGAGAACCAGTCGATGCTTGTGCGATTGTAAATGTATTACTTACTTTTCTTGTACTAAATCCATGAACATCTTGAAGTGATGCAGTATAAGCATAAGTTCCAGCAGGTACTGAAGTATTGTTTACTAATAAGTACATTAATGAAGAGTTGATAGTAGGTGTGAAATAAGTTGTATTATATCCCTCAAAACTCAATGCACTATTAGGTATTGAATCACCTTCAGCATCATTTATACCTA
>Ga0163109_10002368_pt1 | contig 14755 bp, 13 predicted proteins | sample CRUFie1St13metaG_FD_108704 | JGI IMG/M metagenome (GOLD analysis project Ga0163109, IMG submission 108704) | Marine microbial communities from the Costa Rica Dome - CRUD Field 142mm St13 metaG | ecosystem: Environmental > Aquatic > Marine > Oceanic > Photic zone | place: Costa Rica: the Eastern... | reverse complement strand
TTTGTTTTTGATATAGAGCTTCTTGGAAATAATAATCCTACATGCCCTTTAGGTATTTCCATTGCAATTCCTGTACCATACACTCGGTTACCTAAGTCGTCTATTTTTTGCCACGATGCGTACAAGTCTAAACAAGCGTCGCCCTCTAGCGAATAGTGTGGTGTTTTTGCATTCGGGTGTAGCTTCTTAAATAGAACTCTCATTTTGACCCCATTACAAAGTTAAACATACGATCTGCTTCTTCGATAATCTGTTGAATTGAAACATTGTCGTACTGCTTATGTGTTTCCCACTTCATAGCTGCTTTGCCTAGTAGAATATCTTTTGACAAGTTTAGTAATTCAAGTCTAAGTGATTCTTCTGGAGACAAAGCAGGAGGTCCTGCCATCACCATAACTGGTTGATCTTCTGTTTCTTTCTCATGTTGATTGTGAACTTCTTCTATTTCGTCAATTAGCATTTTAACTCCTTGGGTTAATAATAACAAGATTTTGAAACAAATACAAAAAAGGCACCCCGAAGGGTGCCTTTATAAGACCTAGAAGTTATCTCAGATAACGTCCATGTCGAGGCAGGTAACAGTACCGTAGAAGTCAGCGCGAACCATCTTCTTCCCGTAGCGGGTCATCACGCCCTTACGGGGTGTGAAGTCTTCGGGAGCGAAGATCGTCGGTGTGACGATGAGTGGTACGTAAGGAGCGTAGACGTAACCAGTCTCGAGGTAGGAACCTCCCTTGTAACCAACAAGAATCTTGTTGCGGGGGAAGTATGGGTCCTTGTAGACTGTGAAACGGTTGCTCAAGCTACCGATTGCCGCAGCGCCGAGTGAGAACTCAGAACCGACCTGACCCTGGCCATCGATCTTGATGGAGGGCTTGTAGAGGACAGAAGCTTCGAAGATTGTAGCAACTTCAGGTGAGCACACGATGAAGTTTGCTGAACCACGAAGTGTCTTTCTGTGGATCTCGTTTGCAACGTCGATGATGGTTTCAACGAGAGTCTCGTACCATTCGCGGACGGTACCAGTAAACTGGGGACCTGTTGCGAGTGAGGACGCGAGCTCAACGGATGCACCGCTTCTCTTGTTAACGAACTTACCAGGTGAACGTGACCAGAAGAAGTTCGCGCCACGAGCTTCAACGAGAAGGTCGTTGAGGATCTCACGGTCAATTTCAAGAGCGATCTGCTCAGAGAGGATCTGAGTGAGCTCGACCTCAGCGTCCATGCTGTGGTAAGCGTTCAGGTCCTGAGCGAGTTCTGGTGACCAACGAGCACGAAGCTTACGTGTGGTAGCTGTAACCGCGATGGACTCGATCTTGATGTCAATCTCAGGGATGACAGGCTGTGGTGAGGCAGCAAAGTTCGACTCAAAGGTAGGAATGGTGAGTGTACCACCGGTTCCACCTTCTGCCTCAACTCTGTCAGCGACAGCGAACGAAGCTGTAAGGTCTGTCGCCGCGTTGTGGAGAGCACTTTCGACACCCTGCATAACGAAGAGAACACCGGTCCCGGCGGCCTTGTGATCTGCGAGTGGGTCTGGAGTGAACTTAACAGAGCCTGCTGCACCAGGCATGGTACCAAGCTGGTTGAGACGACGAACGTTAAGAATACCACTACCACCCTGCACGTTTGATGCGGGAACTGAGTAATCTGCAACAGCACTTCCGGCGAGGTCGGCAGAGAAGAGAGCGATTGACTTAACAGCAGTAGGATCAAGTCTCTTACCAGTACCGGCTTCGAGCTTAGATGCTGAAACAATTAAGAACTGGTAGTCGAAGTCGCGATCAACGATGTGTTGTGTAATCTGCGGGTCGAACTGTAGAAGCTTCCCGTCTGAACCACTGACAGTAACTCTACCAGTAGAATCAACAACCTGCTGTGAACCACCACCATATGCACCGTTGTAAACAACGAACTCAGCTGATGTACCTGACAGCCTGACGCCTTCATGAACGCGTGAGTAGGTTGTGCCGACGAGGTCGTACTGACCACCGGTAGCATCAGAACCTGTGCGAACGGAAGAACCTGCTGGGTTGTTGTAGAGTGAGTCGCCCTTGTTAAAAGTAGCATCAGTACCTGCGAGGTCGCGGTCGGATCCTGTTTCAAGAACGTCATCACCACCAACATCTGAACCGTAGGTGTAGTCAAGGTAGAAGAGCAGACCGGAAGGAAGGCTCATGGGCTGAATTGAGACGAGCTCGTTTGCAACCAGTCCGCCGAAAACGCGACGAACGATTGGGAACGCGATGTTTGAAAAGCCGTCAATCTGACCAGCAGATCCGGCGCTGCCGAGAACGTTAGCTTCACGAAGAACCTGAGCTGCCTGGTTCTCGAGAAGACGTGACATAGTCTCGCGACCTTGATCGCCGAGACCACGAAGTAGACCGGTACGGGTCCACTTCTCCATCAGTCTGTTACTTTCAGCACCAACGTGACGATCACGGATGCCTTCAGTTAACTGGTTTAAAGTAAATGAACGTGACATGTTTTAACTCCTTTATGTAAAATTATGTCTATAAGTTTGTGAACAGTTTATTTAAGACCTGCAAGTCTCTGCCAGCGGTCGAGCTCTGGAGCACCACTTGCTCCTTTCTTCGGTGCTGAAGATGTTGTGGGTCTGGATGATGAACCGCGGGTTCTTGACTCTGAAAGAGTCTTTTTGCTACCGCGTGTAAATGTCTCTGTGAGTGACTTGTACAATGACTTAGCCTCTCTAAGACTGTTAGCTTCGTCAAGAGCCTTGATAACTGATTTCTTTTCAGATTCGTTAAGGTTCTTATTTTGAAGAAGCTTATTGACGTAAAGCAACTTGGCATTAAAGAGATTGAGATCTTCCAACTGTTCACGAAGAGTATCAACAGCACTTCTGTATTTCTTCAGTTTCTCATCAAGCGCGCGATTCTTACGGCGCTCAGTGCGGAATGCCTCCGCAAGTTTGTTCATAGTAGGTGGGTTAGTAAAGACATCTTGGCCTTCTGCACCGCCACCGAAAGATTTTTTGACACCTGCGTTTGAGTGTCCTTTTCCACCGTAAGAGCCATCGACGCCGGCGTTGCCGCCCTTACCACCAAAGTGGTGATCCATCTTGCCTTCACGGACCATTTTTCTAATACGAAGAATTTCTTCAGCGAGCATGGTTTCATCAACGTCTACCATCTCTTCCATACCTTCTTCTTGGTACATTTCACCGAGTGCCTGGAAGTCAACTTCTTCTTCATCAGCATCGCCTTCTGCTTCTTCGCCAGCTTCTTCGGCACCGTCATCTTCTTCGTCTTCAAGCTCGACTTCTTCTTCTTCTTCTTCATCATCGTCAAGCATACCACGAAGCTCTTCAGGGATCTGATCTTCTTCGATGTCATCTCCTAAGTCAAGAACTAATCTAAGCTCTTGAAGCATCTCTTCAATGCTAGGCTCCTGCTGCTCGTCGACGCTTTCTCCATCTTGTTGTAAAGTTTCTGAAAGCTCGGCTTCAACAGCTTCTCTAAGAGCTTTGAGATCTACTTCGTAGTATTTGTCATCCATCACTGAATTCTCCTTTAAATTCGTATCTTTATTACTTATGTTATCAGCAGACAAAGTTCTTTTTCTGCTATTAATTTTGTTTGCTAAATTTTTTAATTCTGATTTTTGTTCTTCGTCAAGCTGCTGAAAAGCATCTCGAGTAGACTCAGATATTGCTACCTTAGAAACATCTGACATATCTGATGATACGTCAATGCCTAACAGCGTAGATAATTTTCTAAGCGAGGCTTCATCTAACGTAATTTCTTCATCTTCAGAAGAAACGTCTTCGTTAGTTTCTTCTTCAACTGAATCATCTTTGCTTTCAAGAAGCTCAGATTCAATAAAATCTCTAATTTTTGGTGTAACTGCTTCAAGAATCGCTTTTTTTGCATTTTCTTCAGCGACTTCTCTCAGTTTTTTTGCATCGGCTATTGCTTCTTCAAAAACTTTGTTTGACATTGATTACCTCTTAAACTTAATAAATATAGCTGTTTTTTGCTAATGTTCCTTTTTAATTATTCTTTTTCAATTAAATTGACCATATTTTTAACGTTGTTGACTCTTTTTTGTTGATTTAAAAAAGCGCGCTCCATTGGATCCTTCAAGTCCATAAGTGAAAATATGTTATCATCATACTCGTCATGTCTAGGCAAGGGTGCACGAGATGATCCATACTCAGTTCCACCTTTTCTACCCGGAGCGCTTCTAATGTATTTTGCATTCGACTGTGTTCCAAACGCTGGACCTTTTGTGTTACGCGGTACAGGCCCTGTTGTTCTTTTTTGTCGATAAGTTATTCTTGGCGATATTCCTTGAACGACAGGCGTCGTGTGATAAGAATCTTCAGATATGCCGAGTCGTGTCGCGTTCCTACCGGTTAACGAACCTCTGTCAGCTCTACCTGATTTATTAGGATTCGTGTAAACAAGGGTGTCTGTGGCGGCGTGAATAGCTCTAACTAGAGGAACATCCATGTCGTCTAGAATGTCAAAATCATCACCGTCTTCGTCTTCAGGTTCACCAAGCTCAGAGTACTGATACATGGGACGAGACTCACCTTGAGTTGCTCCCTGCGTCGGGTGCCCTGTTGATATTCTCGCATAACCACGTCCAAGATTACCGTCATGGGCTTTAGCAATTCTTATTGTGGTTTCATAACCCATTGTTGCCTACTTTTATCCAGCTGAGCCTAAGTATGATCTTCCTGAAATTAGACCTGCTACTGTGTCCTGAGATGCAACCTCAGGTGAAGTTACATGTGGTGAAGCTTGTCCACCTAAACCTGATCCGAATTCGCTCTGCAGCGCAGGATCTGGTGTGACACCTGTGAATGCAGGTTGGTCATTAGCTGATACTGAACCGGGACCAGGTGAAGTCAAAGGCGGAATGTAAGGTGTTGTTGGTGCTCCTTGACCCGCACCAAACTCTTTTTCGTCTATTGTCTTGTCATTGCTTCCTATATCAGGTGCGTCTACAAAATCAACATTAAAACCATCTAACATTCTATTGCCTGTGCCACTATCAACGGAGCCACCGTATGCTTCAAATGCTGTAGTGACGTCTCCTGACTGCACATTTTGAGACCAGACTTCTCTGATAGCATCGTCTGTCATGTCACCAGCATGTATGGGAGAAGATGCATATGCTGATCTTAAATTCTCATTAAATCTTTTTCCAGGACCACCCTCGGTCACGACGTCTGGTGTAACTAAAATATCTCCTTTGCCTGACATTACTACTCCCTATTCTTTTTTTGGATTAACTTAATTCTTTCAAAAAGAAATTTTTGTTGTTTCTTTAACTGGAGAAGTGTCTTTAATTCTTTTCTAACTTCGTAAAACCGTCTAATGTCTTTAGAATTCTTAGCTTTTCGGACCCTTTCTTTTTGGTCAGCTATTTTTTGACGTTCTTCTTTTATTATTTTTTTTAACAAATCCTTAGTAAGTTTAGTGGGCCTAGACATGACAACTCCAGAAAAAATGTTTGCAATTTAAATATCTTGCAATTATTTTTTTATCTATTTATTTTTGGAGCGAATGCCATATCTGCCCAGTTTCTTGCTGAGTCTCCAAATAACTCCATAGGGTCTGACGCTTCTACGATTCTAGCAGCTTCATCTGCAGGTGCCGAAGGTGTAGCAGAGCCTCTTCTACCTTCAGCACCTGCTTGAGCTTTTAAAGTTGAAGCAGCTGTGTCTGCAAAAATCTCACTCATGATCGGATCTTTAGTTACGCTCGATATTAGTTGATTTGCTCTGCTGTCTTGCTGAAGTTGTGCTCTATGCACTTCTTCGTTACTATTTTGACCGTAGCTTACTTGATCTAGATAACTTCCTCGATTTTGTCGAGCGACAGATGGACTTTTATTTGTTTTGCCCATTCTTGAGTCAAGTCTTTGTCTGCCTATGGTTTTACCTCTGCTTTCAACTGCTTCTTTCAGGCTCTTCTTTTTTTCAATCGCACTTCCCGGGCTCTGTATTAAACCTTCTGCTAAAATTTCAACTAAACATTCTTTGACAATTGATTTAAGTACTTTTTTATTTACTTTGCTCATCTTTATCCCATGTAAGAATCTCATTAAAGATTCTATCAATCCTATCAGTTCTGTTAAAAAAATTATTTAACTCTCTCGGTCTTATAGTTTTGCCCTCCTGGAGTCCCATAAAAGCGCCAGGAGTTGATGGTTCGCTAACCATGTCAAAACAAATTAATTGAAAATCATCTTGAACAACTTGTGTGTTGCCTTGAGACGAAGTCGAACCAACACCTCTAGAGCTAATTCCTAAAGTTACGCCACTCTCGATGAGTGATTGAATAATCTTACCACTAGGTGTACCTAAAACTTCGATTGTTCCATAAACATCATCACCTTGCATGTAAGCTTCTCTAACAATGTGAGATGCATTCTTTAGTTCAATTACAGAAGAATCTGGGTGATCGCATTCTCCTAACGCTCTGTTTTCTCTTATTAGTTTTTGATAGTTTTCAACTTCTCTTTGAAGAATTGATCTCGGGTAAACTCTTCCATTTTGGTTTAAAGTGTTAGCTCTTTGAATTATGCCCTTAAGCATAATTTTCCCGTATTTTTCTCTATTCTCTTTGATTATTTCTTTGTCGCAGGTGATGGGTAACCACTCTCTAAGAACTTTAAGCTCAGACATTTTCTTTCTCCGCACTCTTAAGCTCATTAATAAGCTTAGTAATTGTTAAAAACTTAACTATTGACTCATCGTTTATATCTTGATTCTCTAATTTTTGTATCGAATTTCTAACTCTATCAACTTTCTCTATGAGTATCTTATTACTCTCATTTTCTTCAAAATTTTCCAACAAGCCTAACGCAACTTGTCTTTTTTCTGAAAGGTAGTTCGTCAGATATTCATCATTTTGAGACGAATAGAAAACATAATTGCTGATGATTTCTCTCTCTGAGTTTGATAAATTAGAATATTTGCTATTAATTTTCTCAGTCATAAGTTTTAAAATTAGCTTATCTGATTTTGAAGCGTCAAGCTCCCGCTGAATGTCAGTTACAGTTTTTGCGCATTTTTCAGTAAGCAAATTTTCCCCAACTTTCTTCTCAAACTCAATCAATCTACCAAGATCAGGTGATTCTTTACGCCACTCGTTAATGACTATTTGAATTGACCCGAGCTGTCTGTAGTTTGGAATAGTTTGATAGAAAAAATCTTTTCTGTTAATTTTATAGTTTATGTCTCTAATCAGTTTTGATTTTTCTATTGAAAGCTTTTTAGTATCAATTTTTCTAGCAGCTCTTTTAGCTTCAGTAAGAACTGATGCGACTATGTGCGTGTCACTTACAGTTGCATTTGCGAGAGCGTTAAAAAGTCTAAATTCTTTGTGAAGTTCATTACCTTTAGCAAAGTGTTTTTCAATTAATTTAGTGCCTACTCGCGCGTCGCTTTTTCTTCCTTCGACTATGCAACTAGTAATATGCTGTATTAATAGTTCATACACTAAGCCTACGTTTCTTTTTTTATTGTGTTTGATGCTCATTTTTCCTCCTCTGATGAATTAATCTCAGAGATAACTCCTGTATAACTTTTAGGTTTTCCATAGACATTGTCAAGCCTAGAGAGTGTTGATTTAATACTGTTAGTCATCTTAGTATTTTGAATAATTTTGTTATCCAAATACTCATCTATATTTATATCTTCAAACTTAAGGTTTCCTGCAGATTTTAAATTATCCATCTCTCTAGGAATACCTGTCACATCATTTTGCCTTCGAGCGCCTGCGTCTCTTCTCAGAGAAGTAAAATCTTCAGCAAAATTAGCATCTGATTTTCTCTGACGCTTTCTCCTTTTTTCTTCGTACTCGTGTCTAAGTTCTTCTCTTTTTTCGTCATCTGTTAATTCATCTTTCTCATCATCTTCGGAGAGAATAGAAGTTATGCTGTCAATTTTGTTTTTGACCCGAATCGGAACGTTTACATCTTCAACAGAGTCGGATTCTGATAGTCCTGCGCCTGCTTCTGGAGGAGTTATTCCTAGATCTATAGACTGTTCAATCTCTGCACCGCCACCGCCGGGTAGCGGATCAGATGGCCCTTCAGCTTGTGTAATCTGAGTTGACTCAATTTCAAGCTCAGAAATCTTATCAAGTTTTTGTCCTTTCTTAATCATTCTGATCGTATCGTCTGTGAGCCTAAGAATGTTTTTCTGAACCCAGCTCTTGTCCACTAGACCCGGTGTTGTCAGCGCGGCTCCGGCTGTTTCAAACTTTGTTCTAAAAAGTTCTAGTTTTTGCTGCTGTGCGATTGTTGACGGATTAGATAAAGAAAGTGTAAAGTCAAGCAAGTCAGTGTCAGTAAATCCATGGCAGTAAAGGTGAATAATAGCTATTTTATTCATCTCTGCAACAACAGTCCTCTGTATTCTTGAAATTGTCCTTGAAAATCTGATGTCTTCCATAGAAAGTGTTGCCTTGGCGCCTAATCCTTCGTCATAACCTAGATAAGCTTTTGGTATTTTGAGCGCTGCAAAAAGTTTCTTTTGTATGTATTCAACATCATTAGTTTCACCTGCAACTGTACCACCAGCTAGTGTTTCAACAGCGGTTCCGCTTTCGCTCCCGCGAACAGGAATAAAATAGTCTTCATCGACAGACAACGGATTGTATCTTAAGTCTACTTTACCTGTGTTTTGGTCTGTAATTGATGCTCTTTTTAGTGAAGACTGCGCGCGCTCCATGTATGCAGGAATTTCTTCAGGTGGCACATTACCTACATCAATCTTAAAAACACGTCTTTCCGGTGCTCTAACAATTCTGTAAACAAGCATCGCGTCTTCTAATAAGATTAACTGGCGCCAGATTCTTCTTGCAGGTTCTAAAACAGAAGATCCGTATGGAATAAAGGCATCATTACCTAAAAGACGCATGTGTGAAATCTGCCAATTTTCTAAAACTTGATTGCCTTGGGTCACCCATCTGAAACGCACTGCCATCGGGTCTTTTGGATCAAAACCTTCTTCTCTTTCAACTTCAGAAATAGGCAGTGGGTAGGCGTTTATCACACCAAGTTCTGGACTTACATCGTTGAACAGAAAGTGATCTCCATACTTGCACAAATTTCTGACCCAGCTAGTCATGTTAAATTCTACGTTTAATGTGTCATAAAACAAGTCATCCAGTAATTTTTTAATCTTTACATTATCTGAGTGAATGTGAAGCACTCTTCCGTTCTCATCAGCAGAAGCAGTTTCTTCGGCGTATATATCGAGGGCACTGCCAATCTCAGGAGTATACTCCATTTCTGAGAAGTCAGAATATCTCGCCATTCTATCATAAGTTCCATAAGCCGACATAGCGTTGCTGTAAACTTTGCTCTGATTCTTTCTAAACATTTCAAATGCTGAAGAAGTATACTTGTCATCTGGATTTATAATGTTTCTTTTGACAACAGGCCCAGAACGAAAAAGCCTAGTAAGCCGCTGAAATATGTTTGATCTACTCTCTGCCATTAAAATTTCCTACTTTATTACCCACATGTAATCTTGAGGTATTATACTTCGATTTTTTGTTTTATTTAGGTCTTGCTTCAAGTTACTACCCACATTAGCGTTTTTCCCACTGTAAACCCCTGTAGGAGAAAAAACCTGGTCGGGCGTATCGTTGTAGTTTCTTTGATTTTTTGATATTGCGTTCAACATTGCTTCATTTAGACCTGAGTTTGATTTTGCATACTCTGAAGCACCATCGTACAACCATGACCCTATCGCCAAACTCATAACCAAGTCGTCATTGAAACCTGATCTTGCTTGCGCCCGACCTGTGTTCCAGGTAAAGACTTTTAATTCTTCATAGAATCTTGAAGAGTAAGACATGAGGGTTCTGTTTCTCAGAACTTCTTCTAGTTTAGCAAGAATTGTGGCACGTGATTTACCAGAAGTCGTAAAACCGCCAACGTCAGCGGATGCTGGTGGGACGTAGTCGCCTAAGTAAACTTGTTTCTTTCTTCTATAATATATTTTTGGATACTGTAATTCTTGCAACTTTAATATAGTTGCGTAACCATAACTGTTGTTCTCTGGACAAACAAGAGCTTTGTTGTATTTTAATCCAAATTCATTTATAAGCTCAGCAAAAGTATCAGGTCTAATCTTCCCCTTGTATTCGGCTACAATTTCACTTTTTGTTGTATCTATGATATGGAAAGTTGAGTAGTCTTTTGAGTCTCCTCTCGATACATCTGCAGACAAGATATACTCGTGTGAACTCATTGGGTATTTCCATATCCAAACATTCCTATCAAGACCAGCTCTTTCTACAGGTTTTTCAACACAGCTTCGAAGCCATTCTAGAGTGTTATTATCAAGAAAAGTTTCGCCGCTCGTAGCAAAATCGCACAAGTATTCTTGTGCAATCTGCCTCTTGTTCATATTCCGAGTTGTCTTCTCAAACCATTCGTCATCTCTCTCCGGATGAACGTTCCAGGGTAAATTTATTGCGTTAAATTCGTTCAATCCTGCTTCTGCGTCAACATACAATTTATGATATTGACCGCCGACGCCGTTGGGGGTTGACAAAATTATAACCCTACCTCCCGTAGAAATGGTCGGATATATACCAGTCCATATAGTGTCAAAGTTTCTAACAAAAGCAGCCTCATCAACAATTAACAGAGAAAGCGCTTCAGATCTACCGGCGTCTTCTGATGTCGGTACAGCTTTTATTTCTGATCCGTGGCTAAATCTAATTTTTTGTTTATTGTTTTCAACTATCTCTGGTAATAACAACCACTTAGGAAGTGCTCTTATCATAGTCTTTACTTTTGTGATGAAGTTTTGCGCAACTGTCAGTTTCGTTGCAATGATAAGAATGTTCTTTTCTTTCTGAAAGATAGCCATCCAAACAGCGTATGCTGCTACTAAAGTTGACAAACCTAGCTGTCTAGACTTTAATATAATATTAAATCTGTGCTCTAGAAATTCTTCGACACAATCATCCTGAAAAGGATAAGTGTCAAAAGAAATAAGACCTCTCACAGGATGTTGTATTTTCAAGTAATTCTTAAAGAAATAGTTAGGGTCTTTGCCACATTTAATTATTTCTTTTACTTGGAGCTGTTTGTTGTATTTCGCCATAGCAAAATACATAGGTCTCAAGTCAGCTTATTTCAAATATATGGACCTGCCTTACAAGAGCTGTACCCTTGTCGGAGTAAATGTTCATGTTAATTAGCTCAACAGAAGTATCGCTTGATACTTTTTTAGTCTTCAGCGCTCTTCCAGCCATTGTCTTGAAATCTTTTTTAATTCTTTTCAAACACTCATTTGTAAGCTTTTGAAGCTCAGACTCAGAGTCTTTAGCAGCAACTTGCATATTAGAGCGTGTCAGTAGATTTACGACTGACATTGAAGTCATCTGCATTTTATCTTCACCCACTATCTGAACCGAGCATTTCATATATCCAGGTTGTGCTTCATAAGTCTGACCGAATGTGTCATTAATAACGGTGCTTAGCGTATTGTAGTCTTGAAAGTTCATTTAACTCTCCCTTTAGTAGTAATTAGACGTTTCCTTCTATTAATGTACTTATTGACATCAACTTTTTTTGGACGCCAACCTTTTTTCCACTTTTCTTTTCTTGACTCTGCAAATTCTAAGTAGCACTCATGGCAGCAAAAGTACTCAGAATTAAGCAGAAAGTCCTCTTGGCTTTTTAACATAAAACCACATAAGTCACAAAAGAACTTATCTTCTGCAGTCTTCTGGGTACCTCTATTTGTCTTTATGCTATACGTTTTTAACATGTGAATCTACGCCTGTTTTAGTAATTTCTATTGTGTTGTCGACAATATCTTTGATTGCGTCAATGTGTGATATTATAATTATATTTTTAAACCATCTTTTGAGCGACTGGAGAAGTCTACCACAAGCTTCTAAATTTGTTTCATCCAGGGTACCAAATCCTTCATCGATGACTAGCATAGTTGTCTTCGGGAGTGATGACACATTTATCAATGCAACTCGTATTGCAAGAGAAGAAATCATTTTTTCCATTCCAGATGCCAGCTCTATTATTCTTCTAGAATCACCATAGTCTATGAAGACGTTCATTGCATTTGATTCGAGATCTGCTTCTAAAACAACTGTAAAACCAACTACACCTTTTAGAATTTTAGATATCTCTAAATTAATTTTAGGAAGGAGTGAGTTAATAATCTGAACAGGTATTCCTCTTTTTGAAGTTGCCTGAATGAAAAGATCTTGTATTTTTAGTTTTAAATTTAAAGTCTCGTACGATTGCTTTTTCTCTATTGACTGTTCTAGATTAATTCTATGGGCTTCAACTTTTTTAATCAAGGTCGTTCTTTGAAAATCATTTTCTTTTAATATCTTTTTCTGATTTTCAAGCAATTTTGTAACTGCACTTGTATCGTCTTCTGGATCTTGTGAATTATATCTTATCTCGAGAGACTTTGTTTCGTCCGATGCTGCCTCGAATGATTTATGCAAGTTTGTTATGCTATTCTGAAGTATTTGAATTGCCACTCTCTTGTTTGATATTTTTGAAATAAGATCAGATTTCTTTTTGACTATAGCGTTGTACTTCTCAATTTTTTCTTCATAGTTTTCGTTTTTAATTTTTTTAAAAGCTGACTTTAGATCATCGTGGTGGGTAGTTAACTTTGCAATTTTTGATTTTTGATTTTCTAAACGTTTGTTGTTCTCGCTAGACTTTTTCATGTACTTGCAAGTCGGCTTATGTTCAAAGCAATCACAAGGTTTCAGCTTTTTTGCTAGCTTTTTAATGGACTCAATCTCTCTCGTCTCAAGCTTTAGACTTCCCTCTAAGGACAAAAGAGATTTTTCTATTTCTATCTGGGCTGCTCTTTTCTCTTTAATGCCTTCGATATCAAAAGTGTCAATAAAATTTGCAATCTTTTTTATTTTCTGCTCAGAAGAAAATATTTCTTCTGTTGCTAGGTCATACTCTTCACGTTTTTGATTAATCTCTTCCTGCAGCTTGTCTCTCTTTTTTATCGACTCATCAAGTTCAAACTTTGTGACGAAATCAGGTTTTAAGTTTTGATGTAGCTCTTTTGTCAAATCTTCTATTTTTTTCTCAATTAAAACTTTTGACCCATTAACTTTGTCGAGTTTTTCCTGGCTTGCGTTTTTTAGATTAGTCTCTTTTTTTATTTTTTCAGTCCAACTAGACGTACCTTCTAACGAATATTTTTTCAATTCAGAACGAAGGTCACTCGATTCTTTCTTTGCTAGCTCGTTCATGCTTTCAAAAACGCTCATGTCAAGAAAGTTTGATAGAATATTCTTTCTAGACGTTGCTTTTTCTTTGATGAAAGTATTCATCTCACCTTGTGAAGCTAAACTCGTCATGTGAAATTCTTCAGGAGTGCCGACCATAGACCTAAGTATTTTTTCAGTCTCCCTTCTTTGCTCTTCTGTTAGATCTTCTATAACGTCACCGGACTGATCTAGTCTATAAAGTTGCAATCCTGTAGGTGCCCAAACATTGTTTTTTGTAATTTTTTTGATAGTTTGTCTAACCACCCTGTATGTTGAACCGTTTACTACAATATCAATTTCTGTTTTGCAGCTATTTTTTCTAGAGTTTATTATGTGAATGTTTTTAATGGCGCCCCGGTCAGAAGAATTAAATAAGCCGTAAGCAATAGTACCAATGATAGAAGATTTACCTCTTGCATTTTTTCCAAATATTCCTGTTATTCCCGGTAGTTTGTCAAGGTTGATTTCGTTATCTGGCCCGTAACAGAAAGTATTGTCAAACTTAAGTTTGCTAACACCCCACTTAATATTTCTTAAATCGGAATTTTCTTGAGTAGCTTCAGATAAAAACATGTTTGTCATATTATCTAAACTAGACCACTCATCTCTAGTTAAGCCAGTTCCATCATAATACTTCCTCATCAAATTTTTAACTGTCTTTGGGTCTCTAAGATTTAAAGAATCGCTTTCTGCATCTTTTATTTTGTTGTGTTCGTGTGTGTTATCAATTTTAAAAACCACCTCAGATGCGTTCTTAGACTTCTTAAGCGATTTTTGAAGAGCTCTTGTTTGTGCAGGTGTAATGTAGTCATTAACTGCACGAATTCTGAACCTGGAAAGTCTTGGATGTTCTGCGCAAGCCTTAACTGTCGTGTCAACATCTCCTCGCCAATCAACTGTGACAAACTTGTATCTATTTTTTACTCTAAAAAACTTTACACTAAAGTCATCTTTCGTTTTGATATCCCACAACAAAAATCCTTTTTCTTCAGATTCACCGTAGTTTTGTTGAATTGTGCTTCCGCAGTAAGCAACAGTTTTTTCTTCGTTTAAGAATTGTCGCTTATGTATATCGCCAAGCATACCGAAGTCAAAAGCGTTAAAAAAACTTACCGGCACTTCGCCGTCTATTTCCCAATCAATATCCGTCAGTGATCCTGTTACTGCCCCATGATACAGTGCTATGGATATATTTTTTCCTGGCTTAACTTTATCCCAATTCTCTTCATCGAAACAAGAAAAGACACACCAGTCAAAACCTGGTATGCCCGTAGGGTAAACCCCTGAATCTTTGTATAGAAAGATTCTGTCGTTGTTTATTGCCTCAATGATAGGTGTGACTGCGTCTTGTCTATCTTTGTTGTGTATAAGCCCGTCGTGATTTCCAAGAATAACATGTGTAGGTGCAATCGATGCCATTTCATTAAACCACCACACTAAGTTTTCTACTAGCTCTGGTGATATGCCTTGTGTCT
>Ga0163109_10002367_pt1 | contig 14759 bp, 14 predicted proteins | sample CRUFie1St13metaG_FD_108704 | JGI IMG/M metagenome (GOLD analysis project Ga0163109, IMG submission 108704) | Marine microbial communities from the Costa Rica Dome - CRUD Field 142mm St13 metaG | ecosystem: Environmental > Aquatic > Marine > Oceanic > Photic zone | place: Costa Rica: the Eastern... | reverse complement strand
GCCGGCTTTTTTGTATGCTGTGGGTCGGCCCGCCTTTCAAGTTTAATCGCGTCGCATCTCACCTTACTTTAAACACTGATGAAAACATCTGACTTCACATTTGATTTGCCCGCTGAATTGATCGCCCAGGTGCCTTTGCCTGAACGATCTGCATCTCGGTTGTTGCACGTCGACGGTGAGAACAGCTCGCTGAGACATCTGGGGTTCCGCGATTTGCCCACATTGCTCTCCGACAGGGATCTGCTTGTTTTCAATAACACCCGAGTCTTACCCGCGCGGCTTTTTGCTCAGAAGCAAACGGGTGGGCGGGTTGAGATTCTTATCGAGCGGATGTTGGGCGACGGCAATGCGTTGGCGCATGTGCGCGCGAGCAAAAGTCCCAAAGAAGGTGCACTGCTTTTAATCACGCCAGATGCGGATAATGATATTTCTGACCTGAACGTGAGGGTGGTTGGACGACAGGGCAGCTTGTTTATTCTTACCCCGGAATCGGGCTCGATAAAAGACATGATGCGACGCTTTGGGCATATGCCGTTGCCTCCCTACATTGAGCGTGCAGATACAGAAGAGGATCGTGAGCGTTATCAAACTTTGTATGGTCGTCAGGATGGGGCGGTGGCAGCTCCCACTGCCGGCCTGCATTTCGACCAAGCGCTACTGGATCAGCTCGATGCTGCCGGCATCCAGAAAGCAGAGGTCACTCTGCACGTTGGCGCAGGCACTTTTCAGCCCGTCAGAGTTGAAGACATTGCGGACCATAGAATGCACTGCGAGCATGTTGAGGTAGACAAGGCCTGCGTTGACGCCGTGCAGGCATGTCGTAAGCGCGATGGTCGAGTCATCGCGATTGGCACGACAGCGGTACGCTCCCTTGAGAGTGCGGGAGCGAAGCAAGCTGGAAGTGCGACATCTGAGGGGACGATACAGCCCTTTTACGGCGATACGGATATCTTTCTCTACCCGGGATGCGAGTTTAGGGTGGTTGATGCCATGGTCACCAACTTCCACCTGCCAGAGTCGACGCTGATGATGTTGGTGTCAGCGTTCGCCGGTATTGAGACCATTCGCCATGCGTATCAAGCGGCGATTGATAATCGCTATCGGTTTTTCAGCTATGGTGATGCAATGTTTCTTACCGGTCAGGCGGCACGTTGATGGAGTTTCACGTATCGCATCAGGATGGATTCGCGAGGCGCGGGCAAATTGACTTTCCGCGGGGTAGCGTTCAAACCCCCGCATTTATGCCGGTGGGTACCTACGGCACGGTGAAGGGCATGCTGCCACGTGACATTAGTGAAATAGGTGCAGAAATCATTCTGGGCAACACCTTCCATCTCTGGTTGCGGCCGGGAACGGATATCATCCGGGAGCACGGTGATCTGCATGACTTTATGGGCTGGGAAGGCCCCATTCTGACTGACTCGGGTGGATTTCAGGTCTTCAGCCTCGATGAATTACGGAAGGTCAGCGAGGAAGGCGTGGCGTTCAAATCCCCTGTGAATGGTGACCGGGTATTTCTTGATCCCGAGACATCAATGCAGATACAACGTGATTTGGGTAGCGATATAGTGATGATTTTCGATGAGTGCACCCCGTATCCTGCGACCGAGTCAGAGGCGGAGTGCTCAATGGAACTCTCTTTGAGATGGGCGGAACGCAGTAAGCGAGCTCATGGCGATAACAGCGCGGCTTTGTTCGGCATTATTCAGGGCGGTATGTATCCCAAGCTACGAACTCGCTCGCTTGAGGCGTTACAAGAGATTGGTTTTGATGGCTTTGCAGTAGGCGGCCTGTCTGTCGGTGAACCCAAGGAAGAGATGGCCAAAGTGCTGGATCATCTTGCCGGTTTGCTCCCCGCAGAAAAACCTCACTACCTCATGGGAGTCGGGACTCCCGCAGACCTCCTCGAGGGCGTGCGACGGGGCATTGATATGTTTGATTGTGTGATGCCGACCCGTAATGCGCGAAACGGACATATCTTCACCAGCACAGGCGTTCTAAAGCTTCGGAATGCGCGACACAAAAGCAGCACGGAACCAGTAGACGCTAATTGCGACTGCTACACCTGCAAACACTTTTCGCGGGCTTACCTGGCTCACCTCGACAAGTGCAATGAAATTTTGGGTTCGCAGTTGGCTACAATCCACAATCTTCACTTTTATCAGCAGCATATGGCTGGTATTCGAGCAGCCATAGAAGCAGGGCAATTAGATGAATTTGCACGTGATTTCTATGCTCGCCAAAACGAGCACGAAAACAGATGAGTGAAGCAAATCTCGCTGTGAAATCACCGTGCATCGAGGTTTGCTCTCTGAGTGACCACGATGTATGCGTCGGGTGTTATCGCACTGCGAATGAGATTATTGAATGGTTCTCAGCCAATGATCAGCGTAAGCGAGAGATCCTGGCGGCAGTGAGTGAGAGAAGGGCTAAGCAGTAGACATCGCGCTGCCCGGTTTTCAGTCAGCTTGCTCAGATGAGCTCGCTGTTGTGCCCAGGCGCCAAATCCGGACGCGGTTGATGTGGGTCTTTGAAATTTCCTCGATATCCAGCTGATACCCCTCGATTCGCACGGAGGTTTTGGCGTTGGGAAAAGCCTCCAGCGCCTCCAATGCCAGTCCGCTAAGCGTTTTAGGGCCATCGGTTGGTAGGTCCCACTTCCTTTGTCGGTTTAGGTCTCGAATACTGACGGTGCCCGAGCAAGTGGTGCTGCCATCCGGGTGCGGCGTGATTTCCTCGTTTTCCTCCACAAGGTTCGACGTGAACTCACCGACAATCTCTTCAAGGATATCTTCGAGTGCGACGAGGCCGAGAATGTCGCCGTACTCGTCGACGACCATGCCCAGTCGTTTCTTTTGCCGCTGAAAGTAGAGCAGCTGGGTATTGAGTGGCGTGTTTTCAGGGATGAAATAGGGCGGCTCAGCTGCCTCCGAGAGCGCCCCCGTATTAACGCGGCCTTTGTCGAGGACGCGGCTTAAATCCCTCATATGAAATACGCCCTCGATCTGATTGATGTCATCGCGATAGAGGGGTAACCGTGTGTGGGCACTGTTTTTAAGCTGTCGCATGATGGCCTCGTCGGGCGCTTCCACATCGATTCCGTAGATTTCGTTCCGGGGGGCCATGATGTCGTTCACGGTCATTTGTTCCAGATCGAGAATGTTGACCAGCATTCTCCTGTGGCGACTGGGAATCATTGAGGCAGATTCGGTCACGATGGTTCTCAACTCATCCTGAGATACGGCGTCGTCTCCTGCGCTATCGGGGGAGAAGCCGATCAGTTTCAGGATGCCGTTGGTTAACCAATTGATGGACAGCACCAACGGCATCAACATCTTCTGCAGGGGCAGTAGAATCCAGCTGGCGGGAAAGGCGACCCGCTCGGGGTGAAGCGCCGCGATGGTTTTGGGGGTGATTTCTGCAAAGATCAGAATAACGAGGGTGAGGGCCAGCGTGGCGATGGCAATGCCAGCATCCCCGAACAGCCTGATCGCGATAACCGTTGCGATTGCCGAGGCCAAAATATTGACCAAATTGTTGCCAATCAGGATCAGGCCAATGAGCCGGTCAGGCCGGTGCAGCAGTTGTATAGCGCGTCGCGCGCCACGGTGGCCCGTGCCGTTGAGGTGCTTCAGACGATAACGGTTGAGCGACATCATGCTCGTCTCCGAGCTGGAGAAGAACGCAGAGATCAGGATAAGAATTGCCAGTGCTGTGAAGAGCAAGCCCAGCGAGGTGTCGTTCAAGAGTGCTTAGCGCCGCTGTTGTTCAGGTATTGAAATGGTGGAGAAAAACGGGCAAGTGCACAAGCCTTGTCGCGAATGGCGTCCCGTAGATAAAGTGTCAACCTGTAGGAGGTAAAACCAGCTCCAATACCAGCTTCGATCCAAAGAAGCCGAGGACGACCAAGCTGAAGGCAATAAGGTTCAGAGTGATTGCCGATTGCACGCGCCAACCTCGGCGGAAGTACTGCACCAGCAGGATCGCATAGAGGCACCAGGCAAGCATGGTCAGCACTGTTTTATGCACCAAATGCTGGCCGAACAAATCGTCGATGAAGATCATACCTGTGCCGATGGCTACGGTAAGAATCAGAAACCCGGCTCCCGTGAGCTCATAAAACAGTGCCGAGGCTGCCTCTAATGGCGGTAGTTTGCGGATGACGCCCCGGTTGCGATGCTGCCTGAGCTGACGGGACTGCACTGTTACCAGCAGCCCTTGCAATACTGCCAGCGCAAGCACTGCAAAACTGATAATCGACGCGGAGACGTGGGAGAGAATGCCGGCGGGGAGATCGCTCATTGGCCGACTGGTATCGGGTGCAAAGGTGGCGACGAGTATGGACAATGCCGCCAGCGGAAACAGCACAATCAGCAGCGTGTGCAGCGGCCGCACGACGAGCGCGATCAGGCTGATGAATCCCATGCTGAGAAACATCAATGAGGCGACGCGATAGAAACCGAGGCTGGATTCGCCCGCCTGGGCCGGTAAATAGGCGGCCAGCGCATGCGCGGCGAGAGCGGCTGCGCCAACCAGCGCAATTTGTTGCCGCTGTCGTTCCGCTCCCGTCTCGAGATTGAGCACCTGCCGCCATACTGCCAGCAGATACAGCAACGCTGCCCCGATGGCGAGGCCAGCAGTCAATAAGCTGGGGGTGCTGTCCATGGTGTCTCCGCGTGTCCCGCCCGCGATAATCTCAGCCGGCGATTTGGGGATCTCTTGATGCGTCCTTATACTACGCCGTTCCGAACATCATTGGGTATCCCTCTGGTTGAGATGACACCATGTTTGAATCATTGAGCGACCGCCTCGGCAGCAGTCTGAAGGCGATAGCAGGAAAATCGAAACTCACCGAGGACAATATTCGGGATACCTTGCGCGACGTCCGGATGGCACTGTTGGAGGCCGATGTCGCGCTACCGGTCGTGAAAAGGTTTACTGACCGAATCAAGGATCGCGCCGTTGGCGCAGAGGTGAGTAAAAGTCTGACACCCGGGCAGTCCTTTCTCAAAATTGTGGAGGCAGAGCTTCAGTCGGTGATGGGGGGTGAGTCCGAGGGGCTGAACCTGTCAACCCAACCGCCTGCTGTAGTTATGGTGGCAGGGTTGCAGGGCGCGGGTAAGACCACTTCCGTGGCAAAACTTGCCCGATACTTGATTGAGCGGGAGAACAAGAAGGTGTCGGTCGTGAGTGCTGACGTATATAGACCGGCGGCCATTACTCAGCTCGAGACGCTCGCAGAGGAGGTGGGTGCCCGCTTTGAGCAGAGTGAGGCGTCAGAGTCACCCGTGGACATCGTCAAACGCGCAATGAAAGATGCCAAGGTGGCCTTTTCAGACGTACTACTGGTCGACACTGCAGGTCGGCTTGCTATTGATGAAGAGATGATGGCCGAGATTAAAGCCCTGCATGAAGCGGTCAACCCGATCGAAACGCTGTTCGTTGTCGATGCGATGACGGGTCAGGATGCCGCCAACACCGCCAAGGCCTTCGGCAAGACGTTGCCACTCACCGGCATCATTCTGACCAAGGTCGATGCGGATACGCGAGGTGGTGCGGCACTTTCCGTGCGCACGATTACTGAGCGTCCCATCAAATTCCTCGGGGTAGGCGAAAAAACCGACGCCCTGGATCCTTTCCATCCGGATCGGTTGGCATCCCGCATCTTGGGCATGGGCGACATGCTGTCGCTGATCGAAGAGGTCGAGCGGAAAGTTGATCATGGCAAAGCGAAAAAGCTGGCGAAAAAAGTCCAGAAAGGGGGGCGATTTGATCTCGAGGATTTCCGCGAGCAATTGCAGCAAATGAAAAACCTCGGCGGCATGGGTGCCATGCTCGATAAGCTGCCGGGCATGGGAGGCATGGCTCAGGCCGCTCAGAATGTCGATACCAAGCAGTTTGATCGCATGGAGGCGATGATCAACTCGATGACGCCTAAAGAACGGCGCAACCCGGATCTGATCTCTGGCTCACGTAAGCGGCGGATTACGCTTGGTTCTGGTACCGCAGTGCAGGACCTCAATCGATTGCTGAAGCAGCACAAGCAAATGCAGAAGATGATGAAAAAAATGAAAGGCGGTGGCATGCAACGCATGATGCGCGGCCTTGGAGGGCTTGGCGGCGGCCCAGGTGGCGGTGGTATGCCACCCGGTTTCCCGCGCCGTTAGCGGCTCGCTAACGTTAGCACAGCTGGTCAGAGTACACCTTTGCAGAGTATGCGGTTTGCTGTATTCTCCGCGCTCTTTTATTGAGAGGTCCCAAATTTGGGGCTTCAATACTGAATTTTTGAGGATATAACACGATGGTAATCATTCGGTTATCACGGGGCGGTTCTAAAAAGCGACCCTTCTACCATGTGACAGTTGCAGACCGCCGCGAGCCGCGGGACGGCCGCTTCATTGATCGCTTGGGTTTTTTCAACCCGATCGCACGGGGCCAGGAAGAGCGCCTGCGCATCGATGTAGACGCGGTAGAGGGCTGGGTCGCCAAGGGCGCACAAGTCAGCCCGCGCGTACAAAAACTGTTGAAAGAATACCAGGCAGGTGCTGAGGCTACCGCCGCTTAAAAAGGCGTCCTCAATGGCTGGAGGGGCCTGATGATGCGCTCCGCGCCCCCCACCACTACCCTCCTTACGCTTGCAGATATCGTAGGCGTTTATGGGATCAAGGGATGGGTCAAGCTCCGTGTGCAGCTTGATGATCCCCAGATCCTTCTCTCACTCTCGCAATTACAGCTGAATGGTCCTGAAGCGGCCAGGCGCAACGTATCTCGCACAGTTACGATTCAGGCACTGCAATCTCATGGCAAAGGCTTTATTGCGCGCCTCGCAGGAGTAGACGACCGTACTCAGGCAGAATTGCTGAAGGGTCTCAGCATTCAGGTGCCGGAGGCTGACTTCCCCGCAGCCGCTGACGGTGAAGTCTATTGGCGCGACCTTGTCGGTCTCAAGGTTTGGTGCCGTGATGAAGGCCACCGGGTACTGCTGGGACGAGTCAAAAATCTGCTTGAAACCGGCGCCAACGACGTGCTGGTCGTCAGTCCTTGTGAGGATAGCGTAGACGACAGAGAACATTTGGTCCCGTGGCTACCGGAGGATGTGGTCGTGGATATCGATCTGACCGAGGGTCGATTAGAGGTGGACTGGTATGTCGATGAGTGAGCAGTCTCCTCGCCTCCAATTTGCGGTGATGACCTTGTTCCCGGAAATGTTCACTGCGTTGACTGAGTGGGGTGTGACGGGTCGCGCATTTCAAACGGGGGTGTGCTCTCTGCACCTGCAGGATCCACGTGACGACGCCACTGATCGACATGGTTCAGTTGATGATCGGCCTTATGGCGGAGGCCCGGGTATGGTCATGCAGGCTCCCGTCCTGTCTGCTTCTCTGTCCAGAGCCAGAGCGGCCGTGGGAAGTGGCGCGCAGGTGGTTGCGCTGTCTCCGCAGGGGAAAAAATTAGACGCCCAACTAGCCAAGCAGTTTGCCGAGGCTGCCGGTCTCATTCTGATCGCCGGGCGCTACGAGGGTTTGGACGAACGCTTTATTGAGCGCGAGGTTGATTTGGAGGTGTCTGTAGGCGATTTCGTGGTCAGTGGAGGCGAGTTGCCCGCCATGTTGCTGATCGATGCCATTGTGCGATGGCTTCCCGGCGTTTTGGGTCACGAGGCGTCGGCGGCCGAGGATTCTTTCTCCGCAGGCTTGCTCGATTGTCCTCATTACACTCGCCCAGAGGTGTTTGAAGGTGAGCGGGTACCGGACGTTCTGCTGAGCGGGGATCATGCGGCAATCGCCGGTTGGCGAAGAGCGCAGGCCGTTCGTCGCACGTTAGATCGCAGACCTGATTTATTGTCGTGGGAGGACGTCACCGACAGCGACCGACAGCTTCTCGCGAAATGGGATCTTTTACCGACCTAGAGGGGCAGACATTCTCTATTCGAGCAGGTATCATCGCGCGCTCTCGAGTATGTCAGATCGTCCGAAAAGCCGCTTAGGCTTTGCAAATCCTCGCGATCGTCCTGAACTGAACAGTTTAGGAACACGTACACGAAACAAATTTGAGATCAGTCGGCCGTCGTCAAAAACGCGGCGGTGGGAGAAGGTAATGAGCACCAATAAAATTATTGCCGAGCTAGATGCAGAGCAAATGGGTCGGGAAATCCCGGAATTCGCACCAGGTGACACCGTGGTGGTGCAGGTGCGAGTCAAAGAAGGCAATCGGGAGCGTCTGCAGGCGTTTGAAGGCGTGTGCATTGGTAAGCGAAATCGGGGCCTCAACTCTGCCTTCACTGTTCGGAAGATCTCGCACGGTGTTGGCGTGGAGCGAACGTTCCAGACTTACAGCCCGCTCGTTGACAGTATCACCGTCAAAAGGCGTGGTGATGTCAGGCAGGCCAAGCTCTATTATCTCCGAGAGTTGTCCGGAAAGGCAGCGCGCATCAAGGAAAAGCTCTCCTCCTAATCGCATTGTTCCGGGGCGCGCGCGCCCTTGTACAATCTTTGAGGCTCCCGCTGACAGACTCCGCTCTCCGCGTCTTTCAGAGTGTGGACGGCGACCCACATTCTTCAGGCCACCCCATTTTGGGTGGTGAATCTCGGCAGAGGGGAGGGACTAGCAAAGTGAATCTGTGCCACCAAAAGAATCTGATTTGCAGGAGGCTGCAAGTTCTAGGGCTCTGTGCACTGGCGGGACTGTTCTTTGCGACCCCGGCGTCGGCCCAGACTGTGAAGGAGCAGATGGCCGCTGCGCTGAGCGGGTTTGCCGGGCAGCCGATTTTTGTCGAGAGCGTCCATCCCAGTCCTGCTCCCGGCATTATTGAGGTTCAAATTGAGAACGGCCCCCTGTTGTACGCCACGGATGACGGCAGCTATTTCTTCCTCAACGGTGATTTACACCGAACCAACCAAACCGGTGCGGTCAATGTCACTGAAGAGCGCCGATCTGTGGGGCGACAAGAGCAGCTAGCAGCGGTGTCGGTGGACGACATGGTGGTTTTTTCTCCCGAAGGGGAGGTGCGCGACTACGTGTCGGTGTTCACTGACGTGACCTGTTTTTACTGTCAGAAGCTGCATCGAGAAGTGGATGAACTCAATGCGAAGGGTATTGAGGTCCGCTATCTGGCGTTTCCGCGAGGTGGTATGAACTCAGACGGTGCCAAGAAGCTGGCAACCGCTTGGTGCGCCGATGACCAGCAGACCACGTTGACTGAACTCAAAGCGGGCGTGGATTTGCCCGTCAACGACTGTGCTGACAACCCGATCGCCGCGCAATACCAGCTCGGACAAGACATGGGAGTCACTGGCACGCCTGCGATTATCACCAGTTCAGGCATGATGATTCCCGGTTACCGGCCGGCGGCCGATTTGGCCGCGGTCCTCGGCTTGGATTGAGTCAGCCCGGATAGGCGAGAGCGATTTTGGATACACACTTTCAGCGGATTGAGCGGCTTCCACCTTATGTCTTCAACATCATAGGCGAGCTGAAGCAGGCTGCGCGCGCGCGTGGCGAGGACATTATCGATTTAGGCATGGGTAATCCTGATCAGCCCACGCCCTCTCATATAGTCGATAAATTGCGGGATACAGTGGGCCGCGGTGACACGCATCGTTACTCCCAATCCAAAGGGATACCCCGGCTGAGAAAAGCGATCTGTGACTGGTATCAAAAGCGCTATGACGTTGAATTGAATCTCGAGACGGAATCGATCGCGACACTCGGTTCGAAGGAAGGGCTAGCGCATCTGGCGCTTGCGACCACAGGCGTCGGCGACACCATTTTAGTGCCCAATCCGAGTTACCCAATCCACCCTTACGGTTTTGTAATTTCGGGTGCAGATCTCAGGCACGTTCCAATGCAAACCGAGGCGGGTTTCTTGGAAGAGCTTGAAGTAGCGATTCGCAATACGTACCCCAAACCAAAGATGTTGGTATTGAACTTCCCTTCTAACCCAACGGGGCATTGCGTCGAGTTGCCGTTCTTTGAGCGCGTCATCGATATCGCCAAGCATCATAATATCTGGGTCGTTCATGACCTCGCCTATGCTGATCTGGTGTTCGATGGCTACGAAGCACCCAGCATCCTGCAGGTGCCTGGTGCACGCGATATTGCGGTCGAGTTTTTCACGCTGTCAAAGAGTTACAACATGCCGGGATGGCGTGTTGGCTTCTGTTGCGGAAGTGAAGAGCTGATTGCTGCACTAAGCCGAATTAAATCTTATCTCGACTACGGTATTTTCACTCCCGTACAGGTCGCTGCGATTGCCGCTCTGGAGGGCGATCAGCAGTGCGTGGCAGACATTCGGGATATGTATCAGCGGCGTCGTGACGTCCTGTGTAGTGGTTTGAACGAGGCGGGTTGGCCCGTTGAACTCCCCAAGGCCACCATGTTTGTGTGGGCGCAAATACCCGAAGCGTTTCGCCACATGGGCTCTGTGGATTTCAGCAAGTTGCTCTTGCAGCGAGGCAGCGTTGCTGCTTCACCGGGAGTCGGCTTTGGTGAGTATGGCGAAGGATTCGTCAGATTCGGACTGATCGAAAATGAACATCGTACCCGGCAGGCGATTCGAGGCATTAAAAAGGTGCTCCGGCAGGGCCCGCCTGTTGTCGCTGAGGAGTTGTCAGCATGAGTGGTGAAGCACTCCGCATCGGCGTATGTGGCGTCGGCACGGTCGGCCTCGCCACGATCGATATTGTTCGTCAGCAGAGCGCAGTGGTATCGGCGCGCGCAGGGAAGGATCTCAAAGTTACTCATGTTGGTGCGCGTAGGGATCACGAGGGTCATGATTATGGTGACGCGCGCGTGAGCCGCGATGTGATGGACGTTGCGCGCGACCCCGAGGTAGACGTGCTCGTAGAGCTTATCGGCGGAACCGGTGTGGCTTACGACCTGATTAAGTTGGCGATTGAACAGGGCAAACACATCGTGACGGCGAACAAGGCCCTCATCGCCGAGCATGGCAATGAGTTGTTCGCTCTCGCAGAAGCGGCGGGGGTCCAGGTCGGATTCGAAGCCTCGGTGGCGGGTGGCATCCCGATTATCAAGGCCCTGCGTGAATCAATGGCCGCGAATGAAGTCAAGCAAGTCGCCGGCATTATCAACGGCACGGGTAATTTCATTCTCACAGAGATGAGTTCTAAGGGCCGCGCATTTGACGATGTACTCTCTGAGGCGCAAGCACTTGGTTATGCCGAAGCGGATCCTACTTTCGATATTGATGGCACCGATGCTGCTCACAAGCTGGTCATTCTTGCTTCTCTGGCGTTTGGCATTCCTCTGAATATTGATGGTCCGGTGAAACAGGGTATCAATACCGTGACGCCTACCGATCTCGATTACGCGGCCGAATTGGGTTACCGCGTCAAGCATCTTGGTATCGCTCGCCAGAGCGAAAAGGGTGTCGAGCTTCGCGTTCACCCCACACTGATTCCTGAGCAGAAACAGCTCGCCACCGTTGATGGTGTGCTGAATGCAGTGATGATCTCGGGGAGTGCCGTTGGTGAAGTGGTGCTGGCTGGGCCCGGCGCGGGCGGTTCTGCGACGGCTTCATCAGTGTGTGCAGACATCATTGACGTGGCGCGACACTCAAACGGAAGAGGACCAGCGATGGGCCTGCCTGCTCATAAGCTCAGCGCTAAGCCGCTTATTCCGTCAGGCGAGATTAACAGCGGGTGGTATGTCAGGCTCACCGTAGTCGATCGACCCAGTTTCATGTCAGATATTACTCAAGTATTTACAGATCGCGGTATCAGCATTGAATCGCTGGTGCAGAAGGCGCCGGAAGCGGGCCTAAGCGAGGTGCCGATCTTGCTGTTGACCCATCTGGCGGCTGAGTCCGTAATCACTGACGCTGTCGAGGAGATCACAGCGTTCGATGAGGTTAGGGCTGAGTTTACGTTACTGCGGGTTGAGACCTTCGAGTAAATGATTAGCATCGTGGTCCTGCGGACGTTAAGAGGGAGCCAGTAGTGAGCCTCCAATACCGAAGTACACGTGGTCAGGCCCCCGCTCTGGATTTTGAGGGTGTCCTGCTCGCCGGTCTCGCCAGAGACGGCGGTCTTTATTTACCTGAAGCCTTACCTCACTTCAGTGATTCGGAGCTGCAAGCCATGCGCGGTATGACTTATACCGAACTGGCAACGACAGTGATCGCCCCCTTTGTTGAGGACAGTATCGATCGCCAGACGCTGTCACAGCTTGTCGAAGCGTCATATCGCGACTTCCGTCATCAAGCCGTTGCGCCGGTCAAACAGCTGGATCATGACCAGTGGCTGCTAGAACTGTTTCACGGACCTACCCTGGCGTTCAAAGATTTCGCGCTGCAATTGCTGGGCAGGCTGCTTGATCACGTACTGACCCGCCGGGGAGAACGAGTCGTGATTATGGGCGCGACATCGGGTGATACGGGCAGCGCGGCGATCGAGGGTTGCCGCCATTGCGAGCAAGTGGATATTTTTATTCTGTATCCGGATGGCCGGGTGTCCGACGTGCAACGTCGCCAAATGACAACTGTGCAAGGTGCTAACGTCCACAACATCGCAATACGGGGTAACTTTGACGACTGTCAGGCACTGGTCAAAGCGAGTTTTGTGGCCAATGCGTTTCTGCCCGACGGACGCTCGCTTGTTGCGGTCAATTCCATCAACTGGGCGCGAATTATGGCTCAGATCGTTTATTACTTTTACGCCGCCTTTGCTGTGGGCGGTCCCGATCGACCTGTGAACTTCTCGGTGCCGACCGGAAATTTTGGCGACATCTACGCAGGCTATCTGGCGCACCGCATGGGTTTACCTATCAACAACCTGGTGATTGCTACGAACCGCAATGATGTTCTGCACCGCATGCTGACAACTGGCACCTATGCGCGGCAGCCTATCGAAGCTTCGCTATCTCCGAGTATGGATATTTCCATCTCGTCCAACTTTGAGCGGTTGCTGTTTGATTTGTACGATGGTGATGCGCCGCACATCAACAGCCTCATGACCGCATTCTCTCAGGGAGAGATCAACCTAAGTCAATCAGCGCTTTCGCGGGCACAAGCGCTCTTTACCAGCGCCTGCGTGTCTGATGAAGACACCTGTCATGAAATTCGCGCTATGTGGGATAAAACGGGCGAGCTGTTGGATCCCCACACAGCCATCGGCACGCGGGCTGCGCAGCAGTGCATGCGTGACGGAGACGGCCCTATGGTGACGCTGGCGACAGCCCACCCAGCGAAATTCCCGGCAGCGGTCGCCAAGGCGAATACCCGCAAGGAGCCCGAATTACCTACCCACCTGTCGGACCTTTTTGACCGCGAAGAGCGCTTCGATACTTTAGATAACGACCTGGCAACGGTCCACGCCTATATGGCGGAAAAGTGCCTCTGAATGAACCACTGATTCGCCGCCGCGAAGCGGCCATCTCCGCCGAGTTGCAAGCTGCAGCTCTGCCCGAAGCGCTGAAGCGCATTTACGCGAACCGCGGCATAACTCATCCGTCGGAGCTTTCACTCACTCTCGATCAGCTGCACCCGCCCCAGCAGTTGAAGGGCATCGCAGAGGCGGCTGAGTTACTGGCCGACGCAGTTGAAGGTGATGGCCGGGTGCTCGTAGTCGGTGACTTTGACGCGGATGGCGCCACCAGTAGTGCCATGGCTGTATCGGTCTTGCGACAAATTGGTCTCCGCGAAGTCGCGTACTTGGTTCCTAATCGGTTTGAGTTTGGCTACGGACTGACTCCTGAAATTGTTGAGCTGGCCGCTGCGCAAATGCCGGACTTAATCGTCACTGTCGACAATGGTATCTCGAGTGTGGAAGGTGTTGCCGCAGCACAGGCGATGGGCATCAGCGTGCTGGTGACAGACCACCACCTGCCTGGCGAGCAGTTACCCAGTGCAGATGTTATCGTGAACCCTAACCAGCCCGACTGTGCCTTTCCAAGCAAGGCGCTCGCAGGCGTGGGCGTGATGTTTTATGTACTCAGTGCACTGCGTGCCGAACTTCGCCGAAGAGGGTGGTTCGACGGCGAGGGTCCGCCAGAGCCCAATCTGGGTGACGCGCTGGATCTGGTGGCTCTAGGCACTGTCGCAGATGTTGTGCCCCTTGATCGCAATAATCGGATTCTGGTTGCCGCAGGCCTCGCGAGGATCCGCAGTGGTCGGGCACGCCCAGGTATTGAGGCGTTGTTTGAAGTCGCAGGAAAAGATCACAGACAGGCCACCGCATCAGATCTGGGTTTCATTGTAGGGCCGCGGCTGAATGCAGCGGGTCGGCTCGATGACATGTCGATCGGTATCGAGTGCTTACTCGCAGAGTCATCTATGGAGGCTCGGGAATGTGCCGACAAGCTCCATCGATTGAATCGTGAGCGCCGCGATATTGAGCAGTCGATGGAGCAAGACGCGCTAGAACAGCTGGCGTCGCTGGAATTTGACTCGAGTGCACCGCCGTTCGCGATGGTTTTATTTGAGCCGAGCTGGCATCAAGGTGTGATTGGCATTTTGGCGTCGCGCGTTCGTGAGCGGGTGCATCGGCCGACCGTGATTTTCGCAGATGTTGGCGAAGGCATGCTGAAAGGTTCGGGACGCTCGATTGCGGGTTTGCATCTGCGCGACGCGCTGGGTTTGGTGGCGACACGGTACCCCGGTTTGCTGTGCAAATTCGGCGGACACGCTATGGCGGCTGGGCTCACGCTGGCGAAAGACGACTTGCAACGCTTCACGCAGGCGCTCGAGGTTGCAGTTGCCGAAATGCTGAACCATGTTCCTCCTCAAGCCATAGAGGATAGCG
>Ga0163109_10002365_pt1 | contig 14766 bp, 13 predicted proteins | sample CRUFie1St13metaG_FD_108704 | JGI IMG/M metagenome (GOLD analysis project Ga0163109, IMG submission 108704) | Marine microbial communities from the Costa Rica Dome - CRUD Field 142mm St13 metaG | ecosystem: Environmental > Aquatic > Marine > Oceanic > Photic zone | place: Costa Rica: the Eastern... | reverse complement strand
TATAATTTAAAAAGTGGAAGGACAAAATAAGTCGATCACGTTTGACGGACGAGAGATACGACTAACTACAGGACTTTATGCTCCTCAAGCAAGTGGATCAGTAATGATAGAGTGTGGAGACACTTCTTTATTAGTTACAGCAACAAAAACTACCAAAAAAGAAGCTGCCGACTTTCTACCTTTAATATGTGACTACGAAGAAAAACTATATGCTGCAGGAAGAATTCCAGGCGGTTTCATGAGAAGAGAAGGTCGTCCCCCAGAGAGAGCGACTTTAATCTCAAGACTGATTGACAGACCAATGAGACCTCTTTTTCCTTCATGGATGAGAGATGAAATCCAGATTGTTGCTTCCTGCCTTTCTCTCGATGAGAGAGTACCTGCAGATGTTTTGGCAGTGACAGGAGCTTCAATTGCAACCTTGATCGGGGAGATACCATTTTATGGACCTATGGCAGCAGTTAGAGTTGGCCTAATAGGCGATGATTTCATCCTAAATCCAAGCTATAGGGAAATTGAAAAAGGAGATTTAGACATTGTTGTTGCAGGTTCACCTGACGGCATTGTCATGATTGAAGCGGGCGCCAATCAATTATCAGAACAAGATACTATCGAAGCAATAGATTTTGGCTATGAGGCAGTAACTGAACTTATCAAAGCTCAAGAAGATTTATTAAAAGACTTAGGAATAAAACAAATTAAGCCCTCAAATCCAGAAGAGGATAAAACATTAGCTAAGTATCTAGAGAAAAACTGCTCAAAACAAATTGACTTAGTCTTAAAGAAGTTTGATCAAACTAAAGAAGAAAGAGACCTAGAACTAGATAAAATAAAACTAGAAGTACAGAGCAAAATTGAATCTTTAAAAGACGATGATCAATTAAAAGTTTTATTATCAGAGAATGAAAAATTAATAAGTTCTGACTTTAAAAAACTTACAAAAAAATTAATGAGATCGCAAATCATTAATGATGGCAAAAGAGTTGATGGCCGTGATTTAGATGAAGTTAGAAAAATCTCAGCGTCTGCTGGAATACTTCCAAAAAGGGTTCACGGCTCTGCACTATTTCAAAGAGGTTTGACTCAAGTTTTATCTACTACGACATTAGGTACGCCAAGTGACGCTCAAGAGATGGATGATCTAAATCCAAGCACTGAAAAAACATATTTACATCATTATAATTTTCCACCATATTCTGTTGGAGAAACAAGACCAATGAGAACCCCAGGAAGAAGAGAAATTGGTCATGGAGCCTTAGCAGAAAGAGCTATAATTCCGGTTCTTCCTGGCAAAGAGAATTTTCCTTACGTACTTAGAGTTGTAAGTGAAGTCTTAAGTTCTAATGGATCAACTTCAATGGGTTCTGTATGTGGGAGCACACTTTCCTTATTGGATGCTGGTGTACCTCTTAAAGCTCTAGTAAGTGGTACAGCCATGGGATTAATAAAAGAAGGTAAAGAAGTAAGGATTCTGACAGACATTCAGGGTATAGAAGATTTTCTTGGAGATATGGATTTTAAAGTTGCTGGTACTGAAAAAGGTATTACTGCATTACAAATGGATATGAAAATTACTGGATTACCAGTATCTATTATTTCTGATGCGATAAAAAAAGCTCGTCCGGCAAGAATTCATATTTTAGAAAAAATGCAAGACGCAATTGATAAGCCACAAGAATCATTATCTCCTCATGCACCAAGGCTTTTGAGTTTTAGAATAGATCCAGAACTTATCGGAACCGTAATTGGGCCAGGAGGAAGAACTATTAAAGGTATCACAGAGAGAACGAATACAAAGATAGATATTGAAGATGGAGGTATTGTGACTATTGCCTCTCATGATGGAGCCGCAGCCGAAGAAGCTCAAAAAATCATAGAGGGCTTAACTCGAAAAGTTCATGAAGGTGAAATCTTCTCTGGGGTAGTAACAAGAATCATTCCAATTGGGGCTTTCGTAGAAATTCTTCCTGGTAAAGAAGGGATGGTACATATCTCACAATTATCAGAAGCTAGAGTTGAAAGAGTTGAAGATGTAGTAAGGCAAGGCGATGACGTCACTGTACGAGTTAGAGAAATAGATAGCAGAGGAAGAATTAATCTAACGTTGAGAGGCGTAGCTCAAAACGGAGGGATGTCTTATCCAGAGCCAACACCAACACCAGTCGCGCCTCTTAATTAATATCTAGGGGAAATAAATCATATTTTTTGATTATTTCTTTAATCTGCTTACATTTATCTGAATGACTTTCTCTATCATTTGAAGCAATTATGATACCTCTTTGCTCATAATTTTCATTGTTATAAGAAAGATCAATGTTATCCAAATTTGTTATTGCACCTCCTGCAGCTCTTAAAATCGCTTCTGGAGCTGCAAAATCCCAATCTTTTGGACAACTTTGGCCTGGCAAGCTCAAAGTTATATAAATATCATTTTCTCCTCTAATAATAGATGCTATTTTGCAACCTATACTTCCCATGACATTTACTTTTTTAAAATTAATTTTTTCTACCAATTGTTCAAGAGTATTATTTTTATGATTTTTACTACAAACCAGTGACATTTCGTTTATTTTTTTGCTTTTTGGCTTGAATAATTTCTTCCTAGATCCATCACTCTTTTCGCAATACAATGACTTCCCATCAGTAATCCATAACTCATTTTTTTCTGGGATTAAAACGACTCCAAGGAGAGGCTTATTATTGAAATTTAAAGCTAGATGCATAGCATAGTTTTCTGTTCTCTGAATAAAATCTTTTGTTCCATCCAAAGGATCTAAAACCCATTGCCATTTGGGTGTGATTTTAGAATTTTTGCAATTTAATTTAATATTCTCTTCACTTAGTATTGACCAATTGATATGTTTATACTTTTCATTAATTCTTTTTAATATCGTTTCATTTACTTTTAAATCAGCAAGAGTAACAGGCTCATCATTATGTTTAGATTTTATAATTTTACTATTATTATCTGAATTCTTTAAAATTTGCGAATAATGAAGCAAGATTTCCGCAGATTCCCAGCTGAAATTTCTTAGATCATCGATAAGATTATTAATATCTAGACCAGATGGTATTTGAAACACAAAATGAATATTAATTTTCCATTATCTCACAAAAGTCAAGAACCAGAAAATAGTGTTTTATATGTAGTGGGCACTCCAATAGGGAATTTGAACGATATCTCATTAAGAGCTCTAAATATCCTAAAGAATGTTTCTTTAATTGCTTGTGAAGATACTAGGCAAACAAAAAAATTGATGAATAGATTTGAAATTCAAAATAAACTAATAAGTTTTAATAAAGAGAACTCTTCATATAGGATTCCAAGGATTATGGATAAATTAAATCTTGGAGAATCGATTGCACTAGTAAGTGATGCAGGCATGCCCTGCATTTGTGACCCAGGAGTGGATCTTGTTAAAAGCGTAAGGTCACAAAAATTCGACATTATTTGCATACCAGGTCCATGTGCTGCATTAACGGCCCTAGTATCTAGCGGCTACTCTGCATCAAGTTTTATTTTTTTGGGCTTTTTACCAAAAAAGAAAAAACTAAGGGAAGAATTACTTTTAAAAATAAGTCAAAAAGAAGAAACTACAGTTTTATTTGAATCTCCTCATAGACTTAAAAAACTCTTAAATGAACTAAAGATATTTTGTGGTGGGCAAAGAGAGATTCAGGTATTTAGAGAATTAACTAAAAAATATGAAGAACAAATTGGTTATAACGTAGATATGGTTTTAGATTATTTCAAAGAAAAAGAAGTTATTGGAGAAATAACATTAGTTTTAAAGGGAATTGAAACATTAAAAAACTTAGAGATTGATAAAAATTTATTAAAAAAAGATTTAAATGAATTGATAGAGGCAGGGCTCAGCCTTACTGCAGCATCTAAATACCTTGCGAAAAAACACAATCTTAAGAAAAACTTAATATATAATTTATACTAAATGAGGATAGCTAATCTTATGAATTATAAGACACAAATTTATCCAAAAATATTATTTGCACTTATTTTTAATACAACACTTTTTTTATTATTATTTATTTGTATTCAAAATAGTTCCAAGAAAAGTAAGATAAATTTTTTGATAAATGAAACGATAAGTCTACCTATTAGTTTTATTATAGGAAGTAGTTTTATTTCAGGATCTATTAGTGGAAGTCTTTTATCCCTGATTAGTTTAAAAAAAGAAAGATAATCTTCTTAAAGTGCAATTAATTTTTCAGGACATACTATTCTCGAAATTCCTCTCGAGCACAAGATTGGAGCTACAAGTTTAAAAACATTAGGATTAGGAACTTTTAAAACTTTTTGATCTTTTTTACAAGCTCTTTTCGCTATGTTCATATCAAAAAAGATTTCAAAAGTTTTTCTATTCAAATCCTCCATTGATAAGAATTGCCATTGAGGAAAATCTCTTAGTGATTTTGTTTCCAATTCAATTTCTTTATTGACGATCATATAAACCATTTTGGGAAAATCAAATAAGTTTATATCAATTGAACTTAAGTCTCTTTGTGGTTCATTATCAATGTCTAGGTATAAGGGAGTTAATTCTGTAAAATCATTAAAGATTGCAGATTCTTCATCCTTATATTCTTTAGAACCTAACTTTTCATCATTTTCAAGCTTAGTTAAGGATTCTAATTCTTTAAATTTTAACTTCTTTTTTACCTTAATTTTTTCTAAAAATTCTTCAAATTTTTTATTTCCAAGAAACTTTTTTAGATTCCTGTTAATTGTTACTTTCGTTACAGAATACTCCTTTGATAAAAAGTCAATATTTTCTCCTTCCAATAATTTTTGAATTAATTGATGTTTTTCTTCTTCTGTAAGTCTTTTAGGCAAAACACTAAATACTCTTCCTTTATTCTACGAAAAAAATAAGAAAAAATAATTTGTTAATTCTAAATTTTAAAAAATTTGGTACTATTTGTTTAGCAAGTGTATTCTCAGATATAATAACAAGATGCTCCCTTAGCTCAGCTGGATAGAGCAACTGCCTTCTAAGCAGTGGGCCTCAGGTTCGAATCCTGAAGGGAGCGTAGAATCATTAATTAAAGCTTCACATAAATTCAGTTTCATGAATTATTTCAGAATTTAATAGTTAGTAAATATAAAAAAGTTAAAAAAAATTTGAAAAATAATAAAAATGTTTTACAAATCTAAATTGTTTAAGAGTGAAGAAAAAATTATTACTTTTGGCAAATATATGTTCCTTTTAGGTGTTTTTTTATTGCCATCTGCTTTACCAATTAGCGGTTTATTATTTTTAATTTGCATATTTATCTCATATTTAAAAAATAAAAATATTTCATTAAAAGAGAAATCTAATTATCCTTTATTCATATCTCTTGGTCTTATTTTTTTTAGTTGCATCAATATTACAATAATTTCAAAATCAGAATTATTGAGTTCTTATGATACAAATTTAATCTGGTTTAACTTATTTAATTGGATTCCGATGTTTTTTTTATATTGGGGACTTCAATTTTATTTAAAAAATGCGTCACAACGCATACTTTTCGCAAAATATCTAGTAGCAGGTACCTTTCCGGTACTATTAAGCTTTATTTTTCAAAAATATTTGAACTGGTATGGTCCATACGAAACGTTATATGGATTGATTGTTTGGTTCCAAAAACCTATTGATGGATCTGGAGGATATAGTGGACTCTTTAGTAATCCAAATTATGCTGGCCTTTGGCTAGCTATCTCTTTTCCTTTCTCTTTATTTCTTCTAAAAGAAGCAAATAATAAACTTAATAAAAAATTCCTACTTTTAATCATCTGCATTGCCATAACAATAATGGCTTATTTTACTAAATCTAGAAATTCCTTTTTAGGAATCTTAATTGCATTAATTACTCTTTTTGGATTTAGAAAATTCTTTTATTCTCTTTTTTTAATTTTTTCAACCTCTATACTTAGTTATTTATCGCTCTTTCTGACAAACAATCAATCCAAGTTTAATAATTTTTTTGAAATAGATTTAGTAGAAAAATTTTTTAATATTAATTATTTATCTGCTCCAAGAATAGAGATCTGGAAATCAGCCTTATCAAGAGTTAGTGAAAGACCATTATTCGGTTGGGGACCTTCCACTTTTTCTTATTTACATCTTGAAAAATATAACCCTAATTTAACTTCTGAAAAAATTGTTGAGGCATATCACTCTCACAATATGATTATCGAATTAGGACATAACTTTGGAATCCCATTATCAATAATTTTGGTATATTGGATTGCCTTTTTAATTTACAAAGCATGGAAAAAAATCTTTATTAATTTTAAACAAAATGATGATATTTTCATAAATAAAGCATGGCTTTCAGCCTCTTTGATAGTAGTATTTTCACACTTAAGTGATGTTACTTATTATGACGGAAAGATTAGCATTTTAATAGCCATTTTATTTGCAGGTTTAAAATGTATTATTGATGAAAAAGAAAATAAAATCAGGTCTAATCTCACCAATAATCAAAATTATATTTAAACATGTCAAAAAGAAAAAAAGCACTCATAACTGGAATTACTGGTCAGGATGGAAGCTATCTTGCAGAGTTTCTTATTAGGAAAGATTACGAAGTTCATGGTATTAAGAGAAGATCGAGCAGTTTTAATACGACAAGAATTGATCACTTATATGAAGACCCACATAAAAAAAATCCGAGCCTTATTTTGCATTATGGAGATTTAACTGATAGTTCGAATCTTATTAGAATTATTAAAAAAATAAACCCTGACGAGATTTATAATTTGGCTGCTCAAAGCCATGTTGCAGTAAGTTTTGAATCTCCTGAATATACTGCAAATTGCGATGCTTTGGGGCCATTAAGGATTCTTGACGCTATAAGGCTTTTAAATTTAAATAAGACCTGTAAAGTTTATCAAGCAAGCACCAGCGAAATATTTGGCAATTCTCAAGAAATCCCTCAAAAAGAAACAACTCCATTTTATCCTAGAAGTCCTTATGGAGTAGCAAAACTTTATGCTTATTGGATTACAGTTAACTATAGAGAAGCATATGGAATTTACGCTTGTAATGGCATTTTATTTAATCATGAATCTCCTAGAAGAGGCGAAACTTTTGTAATCAGAAAAATAACCAGAGGACTATCTAGAATACATTTAGGCCTTGATAAAATTTTATATTTAGGCAATTTGGATGCCAAAAGAGATTGGGGACATGCAAAAGATTATGTTGAAATGCAATGGTTAATGCTTCAACAAGAGCAGCCTAGTGATTATGTAATTTCTACAGGAAGAACAGAAAGTGTTAGAAAATTTGTTGAGTTGTGCGCAATAGAACTTGGCTGGAACACAGAAAAAGATCAACCCGCAATTATATGGAAAGGTAAAGGTGTCGAAGAATATGGCGTTAGAGCTGATAATGGTGAAATCGTTATCAAAATTGACAAAAGATACTTTAGGCCAACTGAAGTAGATTATTTATTAGGAGACTCCTCCAAAGCAAGGAAAGAACTGGGCTGGACTCCTAAGTATAAATTAAATGATCTAATTTCAGAAATGATCAAAAATGATACTGAAGAAGCTGAAAAAGAATTAGTACTAAAAAATAAAGGATATAAACAAAATGACCCATTAGAAACTATTCCCGAAATAATGGGAAAAACTTAATTTAAAAGATGAAATATGATTTAGGCAAATATAATTCAATCTTGATTGCTGGAGCCTATGGAATGGTTGGCAATGCGATATTAAATTTACTAAAAAAGAAATTAAATAATATTAATTCCTCTACAAAAATATTTGCTCCTTCAAAAATTGAACTTAATTATTTAGATTCTGTTTCAGTTTGTAATTGGTTTAAAGTAAATAAACCAGATATTGTTATTGTCTCAGCCGCAAAAGTTGGGGGAATTATTGCAAATAGTAGATATCCATCTTCTTTCTTATTAGATAACCTAAAAATACAAAACAATTTAATTGAAGCATCATATAAATATCAAGTAAAAAGACTACTATTTCTTGGCAGTAGTTGCATTTACCCAAAATATGCAAAACAACCAATAAAAGAAGAGTATCTTTTAAGTGGAATGTTGGAGCAAACTAATGAAAGTTATGCAATAGCAAAGATTGCAGGCATTAAATTATGTGCCGCAATGAGACATGAATTTGGATTTGATGCTTTTAGCCTAATGCCTACAAACTTGTATGGCCCTGGGGATAATTACTCACTTGAATCTAGCCATGTACTTCCTGCATTAATAAGAAAATTTGATGAAGCCAAAGAAAGTAATAGTGATAAAGTTGTTTGCTATGGCAGCGGAAATCCATTAAGAGAATTCTTATATGTTGATGATCTAGCTGAAGCATGTCTTTATACCCTAGAAAATTGGATTCCTTCTAAAAATAATTCTCCTTTAAATGAAAATGGAGAAATTCTATATTGGTTGAATGTTGGCTCAGATCAAGAAATATCAATTAGATCTTTAGCTGAGAAAATTTCAGATATTATTGACTTTAAAGGAAAAATTATTTGGGATAAAACAAAACCTGATGGCACACCTAGGAAAAAACTTGATTGCTCAAGAATTAAAAATATAGGTTGGGAATCAAAAACTAATCTTGATGAAGGTATTCGAAAAACAATTGCAAACTATCAAATGCTTAAATCAAAAGGTAAGCTTAGAATAAAATAATTGGATGATTTTTTTAGAATTAAAATTAACTTTAATTTGTTTTTATGCCCAAATCAATTAATCAAAACTTAGTAACAGGCGGGGCAGGTTTTATAGGTTCTAATTTAATAAATGTTCTTATGAACAAGGGTGAGAAAGTTATATGTATGGATAATTTATTTAGTGGGAGGGAACTAAATATATCGAAATGGTTAAATCATCCTAGATTCAAAATTATAAATCATGATTTAACCATCCCTATCGAGATAAAGGCAGAAAAGATTTGGCATCTAGCTAGTCCAGCATCGCCAATATTATTTCATGAAAATCCTATAGAAACCTCTAAAACAAATTTTTTAGGAACATTAAATATGCTCGAATTAGCTAGGAAAAATAATTCTAAAATATTACTTGCTTCTTCAAGTGCAGTATATGGCGAAGCTGAAGTTCACCCTCAAATTGAGAGCTATAGAGGATTAGTAAATAGCTTTGGCCATAGAAGTTGTTATGAGGAAGGTAAAAGGATTGCAGAATCACTATTTTTTGATTACCAAAAAGTTCATAAATGTGATGTCAGAATTGCGAGGATATTTAATACTTATGGTCCAAATATGAATCCTAAAGATGGAAGAGTAGTTAGTAACTTTATAGTACAAGCAATAAAAAATGAACCTATAACTGTATATGGAAATGGAGAACAGACAAGGTCATTTTGTTTTATTGATGACTTAATAAAAGGTCTAATATTATTGATGAACTCAAACTATAAAAAGCCATTAAATTTAGGAAATGAAAGTGAGTTAAAAGTTATTGAACTAGCAAAAAAAGTTGTTTTAAAAGTAGGTTCAACATCAAAAATAATAAATTTAAATTTACCAGCTGACGATCCTATAAAGAGAAGACCATCTATTGCACTTGCAAAAAAAAAGTTAAATTGGCAACCCAATACAGATTTAGATGAAGGTCTAGCAAAGACAATAAATTACTTTAAAAAAGAATTAAAATTTTAAATATAAGTAATTTTATTAGTTTGGTAATTATTTTACTTAATTCACTTTAATTTACCATTACCAAGCTTCCATATATTAAAGCCATAACTTCTGGCATCATCAACATTAATAACATTTCGAGTATCAAATATCCAGCAAGGTGGGCGCATTAATTCATATATTTCTTTTAAATTCAAATCATAAAATTCTGCCCAATCAGTCAAAATAACTATTGCATCAGTATTTACAACAGAATCCAATACTGATTTATGAGTTTCAATTAGTTTAATATTATCCATTTGATTTTCATAATTCAGATTTCCTTTTTTTAGATCTTTCACTATCTGATTTGAATCAACCTTTGGATCATATATTGAAAGATAACAACCCTCCTCAAGTAAATTCCTACAGATATTTATAGCAGGTGATTCCCTCGTGTCGTTGGTATTTGATTTAAAAGAGAATCCCAAAATAGTTATCTTTTTTTCTGATATAGTTCCATAAAGCTTCTCCACAATCGTGGAGATTATCCTTTTTTGTTGCCAATAATTTATTGATATTACTTGTTCCCAATAAGAAGCAACTTCATAAAGTCCATAATGGTTACATATATAAATAAGGTTTGAAATATCTTTTTTAAAACAGCTCCCCCCAAATCCAGGACCAGCTTTTAGGAAGTGTTCTCCTATTCTAGAATCCATTCCAACCGCTTTAGCTACATCATTAATATTGGCTTCAGTATTTTCACAAAGAGCTGATATCGAGTTAATTGAACTAATCCTTTGGGCCAAAAATGCGTTCGCGATTAATTTTGACAATTCTGAACTCCATATATCAGTAGTTAATATTTTTTCCTCCTTGATCCAGTTAAGATAAATATCCATTAAAGAGTTAATAGCTTCTTGATCATCACCGCCAATTAAAATTCTATCTGGATTGATCAAATCATTAATCGCGGTACCCTCAGCTAAGAATTCAGGATTAGATAATATTGAAAAACTTTTTACCTCTTGTTTATTATTTTTTCCTTTAATAATATAGGCTTCAAGTATTGACTTAATAGTTAAAGCAGTTTTTACTGGCAAAGTACTTTTCTCAACAACTATAGTATGTCCCTGAGCATGATTAGCTATTTGTCTAGAACAAGCCTCTATCCATTTAAGATCACTGGCTTGCCCCGCCCCTAAACCTCGTTTTTTTGTTGGTGTATTTACTGAAATAAATATCATATCTGCATTAGATATGTTTCCCTTTACATCACAAGAAAAATGAAGATTCTTCCCTCTACATCTTTTAATAATTTGACTAAGTCCTGGTTCATAAATTGGTAATTCTTCCAAGTTATTACTATTCCATGATTCTATTCTTTCCAGATTCATATCAACCACATTAAATTGTATATGCGGGCATTTATCTGCCATTACTGCCATGCTTGGCCCTCCAACATACCCTGCGCCTATACAACAAATTGTTCTAATATCAACTTTCATAAAATATATTTCCTAGTATTTTTTTTTTATAATAACATCAATAGATTAATCAACTGAATAATAAAAAAACGAGACAATTATCTTATGAATTTTTAATTTTAGATAATCTTTTTTTAATAATATTATTTATTAGAAATAATTTATAATCTGATTTGCAATTTTCTTAGTATTAAAAAATTTATTTGCAATTATTTTACTTCTTTCTCCATATTTTTCTTGATATAAATCTTTTTGCGAAAGTTTATATATCATGTTCGATATAAAAATGGGATCATGATTATCAGTCGCTAAGCCTATTTTATACTTTTTAAAAAGATCTATTATATCATTTCCAGAATTAACTAAAGCGAACACATGTAATCCTCCGTGTAAATAAGAGATTAGTTTACCTGGAATGTTATGAGTTTTATGAAGTTTATCTAGGCTAACAATCCCACAAAAACATTTACTGTATAAACAGATTATTTTGGAATTTGGGATTTGATCCAAAAACAAGATATTAGTTAAAGATTTCTTTTTAGTTATTTTTTTCATCACATCAAATTGAGTACCTCTTCCTATAAAAAGGAATCCAATCTCATTGTTATCTTTTAGAATTTCTGCGACATCAATGAAAACCTGGAAGCCCTGAGCTAAACCAATATTTCCAGCATGGATGAATATTTTTCTTTTATTTAAACAAGTCTTCGAGAAATCAATCTCAAGATTTTGATCTTTGTTTTTTGGAGTATACCAATTATTTAAAACATCAATATTTGTTTTCTTAAATAAAATCTTTTTTGGAATAAACTTTTTATTATTATTCGATTGTACACCAACAATATCTGAAAAAAAACATTGAAAAAGAAAAAAGAAATTTAAGTGAGCATATATAAATTTGTTTTTAATTAATTTTAAATCCCATGCCCATTTCGGAAATATATCTCTAAGTATTAAATAACATTTACATCTATTTATAAATTTTAAATAAATTACCAAAGGAGTAAAAAAGATAGTAGGTGACCAGCAAATTATTCCATCATTAAATCTTAAATTAAGGGAATTCAAAATAATTGTTGAGATTATTTTTAGAGGCATCAAAAACTCATTAATTGCTCTTTTCAAAAGATTCTTATTATTTAAGTTGCCAACTTTAAATCGATATACCCTGATATTCCTTGATTCTTCACATACAAAACTTTTATTAATAGTATTATCTTGAGTTATGATATTGATGAAGTGTCCTTGGATAGCTAACTCATCAACTAAATTGCTTATTTGCACAGCAGTAGAGGAATTATTAGGGGGGTAATAAACACTTATTACAATAAGATTCATAAAAATATCAAAATTCTTTCCAGACTACTCTTCTAATATATGCTGTATAGCTTTCTATGATCCTAACAATTTTCTTTGATACATTATCAATATCATAATCTGAAACGATATTTAAATCCCTTAATTCGCCTCTCTGTTGGTCCTTCAATATAGACAAAGAACTTAATATTCTATCTTTATTTAAACCTACCATCATAACTGAAGCCTCCTCACTTGCCTCAGGCCTTTCATGCGCCTCTCTTAGATTTAAAGCGGGAAAATTTAAAATAGAAGATTCTTCTGAAATGGTTCCGCTATCTGAGAAAACACAACATGCATTCATCTGCATATTTACATAATCTATAAATCCAAAAGGTTTCATAAAAGAAATCAAACTATTTGAAGTTAAATCGATATTCATTTTTTCAAGATTTTTTCTTGTTCTTGGATGAGTTGAGACAATTATAGGCAACTTATAAATATCAGAAATTGAACCTAAAATATCAATAATTTTATTTAATTTATCTTCTGAGTCTACATTCTCTTCCCTATGAGCACTAACTACAAAATATTTATGCTTTTTCAAACCAAGATCTTCCAATATACATGATGAATTAATTTTATTTCTATAAAAACTAAGAACTTCTTTCATAGGACTACCTGTTTTAATTATTCTGTCAGGCGGTAACCCTTCATTAATCAAATAATTCTTGGCAATTTCAGAATATGGCAAATTAATATCAGAAGTATGATCAACAATTTTCCGCAAAACTTCTTCTGGGACTCTCTGGTCAAAGCATCTATTCCCTGCTTCCATATGAAAAACTGGGACTTTTCTTCTCTTTGCGGCTATTGAAGACATACAACTATTTGTATCCCCTAAAATTAAAATCGCATCAGGATTTTCTTTTATAAGAATTTGATCAGTCTTCAATATCACATTCCCTATAGTTTCTGCAGAAGAATTTCCTGCTGCTTCAAGAAAAATATCTGGTTTTCTTAATTCAAGTTGATTGAACATTATTTCATTTAATTCATAATCGTAGTTCTGACCAGTGTGAACTACTTTATGATTAAAAAATTTATCCATTTCTATAATCACCCTAGAGAGTTTAATTATCTCTGGACGAGTTCCAAGTATTGTAAGGACCTTAAGCTTATTCATTTAATGCATTCTTTACAAAATCTAATTTTAATAGAATTTCCTTTATTTCTTCAATATTTAATCTATAAGTATTGTGTGAATTATATTCATCGCATTCATTTTTAGACTGATCACCCTCAATAAAATACTTATCATAATTGATATCTCTATCATCAGGAGGGACCCTATAAAAGCCCTCATTTTCAATACATCTTTTCATTTCTTCTCTAGACAATAGTGATTCATATAATTTCTCACCATGCCTAGTGCCAATAATTTTATCTTGTTTTTTATAATCAAAAATTTCTTTTAATGCCACAACTAGATCTTTCAAAATACATGCAGGAGCTTTCTGCACAAAAATATCTCCTTTTGATGAATTTTTAAATGCATATATTACTAAATTTACAGCATCATCCAAAGTCATCATAAATCTAGACATATTAGGATTAGTAATTGTTAAAGGTTTATTCTGCTTTATTTGATCGATAAATAACGGGATAACAGATCCTCTAGAGCCAATTACATTTCCATATCTTGTTGAACAAAATGTTGTGGAATAATTCTTATAAAGCAAAGATTTTGATAACATAATTTTTTCCATCATTGCTTTGGATAGTCCCATACTATTGATGGGGTATACTGCTTTATCAGTACTTAAAAGTACTACTTTTCTTACGTTTTTCTTTATTGAAGCTTTAATTAAATTTTCTGTTCCTAAGACATTTGTTTTAACAGCCTCTATAGGATGGAATTCGCAAGAAGGCACTTGTTTTAATGCTGCAGCATGAAAAATATAATCAACACAATCACAAGCATCCAAAACACTTTCATAATCCCTGATATCACCTATAAAAAAAGATATCTTGCTATCTGAAAACTTTTGTCTCATCTCATCTTGTTTTTTTTCATCTCTACTAAATATTTTTATTTCTTTAATACCATGACTAATAAAATGATTACACACTGTTTGTCCAAAAGATCCAGTGCCACCTGTTATTAATATTTTCTTATTATCAAATAATTTATAATCATCTTTATTCATAACTATTTAATCAATTAATAATTGCAATTAAAATATGAACACATTATAGATTAGAACTTTATAGTAATTTCTAATTAATATATAAATTTATTTATTCTCAAGGATAGGTAATATTTTTTTATAAATATCCTTTATGTCATAGGGATCGAAAAC
>Ga0163109_10002363_pt1 | contig 14771 bp, 8 predicted proteins | sample CRUFie1St13metaG_FD_108704 | JGI IMG/M metagenome (GOLD analysis project Ga0163109, IMG submission 108704) | Marine microbial communities from the Costa Rica Dome - CRUD Field 142mm St13 metaG | ecosystem: Environmental > Aquatic > Marine > Oceanic > Photic zone | place: Costa Rica: the Eastern... | reverse complement strand
TATCGTGATAATTTAGAGTTAAGAACAGGCTGTTTCTTAGGTTCTCTAAATGCTTCTGACACTGAGTTTATTTCTTTAAAAAACTCATCAAAACAATTAATATCTTCGACATAAATTTTATTTTTTTCATCAAGTGAGATTTTATTCTCTAAATAAAGAACAATTTGAACAATTAAAAAATCTAATTCTCCAATTAATGAGTAAACCCGATCTACATTTGCATTAATTCCAATTATACGTTTCAAACCACGACCAGAAAACCTTGCAAACTTTAAACTATCTAAAAAGTGATAACATTCCTTACGTAAGATATATTCAAGAAATACAGATGCATCATGCTTATTTATTATAACAAGACAATCAAATATGTCTTTATGTTCAACTTCGTTATAAGAATCTATTACAGATTCAATAAATTCATATGTACAGTTTCTAGGTAAATTTCGCTTAAACAACTGATTAAACAAAATGTTATAGTACTTGGAATCAAGCTGATTTAATTCCAAGGCTATTAAAATTTCATTAGATAAATATTGTTCAGAAACCTCAATATTCTCAAAAATAAAATTTATATATTTTAAAACAGTTGATTTAGAGTAAAAAGATAAGTAATAAAAAATATATTCTTTATCTAAATTCCCCATTACAAATTCTAAGCACTTATCATCGTTTTTATATGGAAGATGTATATCAAATTTTATTTTAGCAATACGAGAAATAAAAAACTGCAGGTCCAATTTGTCTAAAGTATCAAATAAAAGCATATGATCTAATAAAATTTTCAAATCATAATTTGTAATAAAGAGATCTAAAATTGTTTCACAGTTTTCTTTTGTATCTATTAATTCATACAAAATTACATCTAATTGATTAGAAAACTTAAGGGTATCTAACTCACAATCAAGCATTAAATTAAACATAAGTTCAACTATACTTGAATTCTTTTTAAAAAGGTCTTCTAAATCTCCTAAAGCACAAAAAATCTCAAAGTCACTTAATGAAATTATTTGGTCTTCTGTAGTTTTCAATCTAGGCACATTTAAAAAAGGTATAGCATTAAACACCTTATTCTCTGTCTCATTATAGTTATTCAAGAAAAACTTAAGAAACTTCCAGTAAAAATTTAAAAATTCAGAATTGTTATCAATAAAAATATTCACCTGCTCTTGGGTAACTTGCACCAAAAATTTATACTGAATTCTAAAAGGAAAAAAACATAGGTTTTTCCAAAAAATATTATTTGAAAGTAAATCTCCATTATCAATTTTCGAGACATCATTATCAATCTTAGTAAATACAGCCTCGGATTTAATAAACAACTGAATATCTGAAGAAAACAAATGAAAATACTTAACTAGAAAAAAAGAGCCTAAATTAAAATTTACTCTTTTAACATCATCCAAAGTAGCCTCCTGCAAAACCTTCTCGAGAGATTTATCAAAATAATAATTACTAAACAAGTTTAAAAACAACTTGTCATACAAGTTACGAGTATTTAAAACACCAAACATATATAATTTAACAGTGATATCAAATCTATTACTGTGTAATGTTAGAGATGGAGAATTAAAAAAAGTATATCCACTAGCAATATAATTATGATATGAGTGTGAACTAAAACTTTCCTCATTAAAAAAATCAAGAAAATCCCTATCAGAAACGCCTTCAAAACTATTTGAATAGTATAAATGATCAAATAAAACCTGTTTAACATTTATAGGTATCACCAAATTAGAAGAATTGATAAAATATTTGAAATCTTCTAAAGAAAGTCTAAAAGTTAATAAGTCTCTATAATTATCAGATAAAATTAAAGCAATATTAAATTCTAACTTATCAGCAAAAGAAAAATTAATTTCAGGGTTTAAATAATTAAAATAATCATTAAAACCATTAAGATCAAACTTTTTGAAAGCAATCAATTCATTACGAGACAAAAAACAAGATAAACGATAAACATCTGGGTCAAGCATTTTATGATTAAATACAGTAGCCTCTTGCAGTATTAATTCATAATAAGCTTCTTTTCCTAAAACCTTTATGGCTTTAATTACTAAAAGAGATCTATTTATTCTAGAGTATATTTTTCCAGAATGTTTAATTAAACATGTTAAAACTTTTTTACATAGTTTTGGATCAGATATAACTTCTAAAAAACATGTTGAAGTGAAATCTTTAATATACTTTTGTAATTGATCAAAATTATTAGCAGTCAAAATTAAATTCTCTAAAGAGTATTCAAATTCATAACTCCCTTTTGGACAAACCTCTTTATTATTAATATGAACAAAGCCTAAGTTAGAATATGCATCATAAATATTTAAAGCTTCTGGAACAGTTAAAACATCGGTATGATTAGCATTAACTAAACTCAAATAAATATTATCTTTCATTATGATCCCAGAGTTTTCTAAAAAAAAGTTGTGATCAAAAAACTCCCATAGCTTAGATTCATTTAAAAATTCGATAATTTCATTTGAAAATAAATCATTTAAATTTCTTGTAGAACAATAAAACACATTTAATTGCAAAAATTGCACAATACTGTTTAAAAATTCTGTTTTTTCAGATTGTTGAAAAATCAATTCTAAATCATTTTTAAAATTATTTGGTTCAAGCTTAAAATCATCAAAGTGAATAGGATCAAATTCATTAAAAATTAAAATTTTAGAATTAGAATCACAAGAGTTATCTTGAGAAAACAACATGTTAAATTGTTCTGTAAAAAACAAAACAAAATTCATTGATACAAATGGTAAGACATCATAAAAGAATCCTTCCCAATCTTTATAATCATCTAAGATTTCGTTTCTCATCATATTTAAAGTATGAATTGGAATTTTAGAAAAATCAGTCGATTCATCAAAAAACAAATCGTGAAAAGTATATGGAAAATAAAATTCAGCAAACAATTCATAAAATAATACTAATTTATCCAACAGCGAATTAGCAGATTCAAAGGTTAAATTAGAATTTACAGAAGAAAACTTAGAAAATTTATCTTCTAAATACAATTGATGATCGAGAGACATTTGCTCGAAAGACTGTGTGTTGAATAAATAAGAAATTTGAAAATCTGTAAAACTTCGTAAAACTAATAAAAACAATTCAGGCGTATGCTTTGAAATAACCAAGTAACTATAGGTATTCAAACCTAAAAAAACGTCTGAATCGTTCTCTAAATAATAATGAATTAACAACCTAAATTGAGATTTTAATTTAGACAGATCCTTCTTAGTTTTTAATAACTCGTCAAATAAAATAATGAATCGATCCAGTTGATTATTTTGAGAGTTCTCTAAAACCTGTCCAAATCTGTAATATTCAAATAGTTTATGAGAGAATAAAAATTCATAATCCAAAGTAATATCTGGATTGTATAGACAATCAATCATAGAAAAATCAGATTGATTAATCATATCATAACCCAAAAACTTTTTGATTTTATACTTTGTTAAAACAGAAATACCTTTCTGATCTAAAACATTATTAAATACATCAGAATTACTCCAAGAGTGGTTTATCAAACTGGTTTTAAATCCATTATGAATTGCATTCATCATTACACCCAACAAAACCAAACAAAGAGTAAGACTTATCTTCTCATTCAAACCAAGAGTAATATGGAAAGCTAAAAACTTTAGAAGATTAATAAATATTAACAATCTTGCATCTAAATCAAAATTTGTCTCAATATCATTAAAATTAACTAAAGAAGCGTATTCAGGATATTTATGAGTTAACTTAGCTAAATAAGCTGCAAAAATGCTTATACTTTCAGATGTATTAAGTAAAAAATCAACCGACTCAAGAAAATCTTCCTTAGAGCTAATAGACATCTGATCAATTGTCTCAACAATTTCATCTTTAACATTTGAGGCAATTTTTTGAATAGAAACCGAACCCTCTAAAGAATTTATCAAAACCTTTTTATATCCTCTTTTTGGAAAGATCTCTTTCATTAATTACTATTACAAATCATAAAAGACCCAATAATACACCAAAATCTACTTTAAGCAAGTAATGTTAAAATAATTTTCCAGCTAAAGATCCACATGCCCAAGATGCCTGAAGATTAAAACCACCAGTTACTCCATCAACATCCATAATTTCACCTGCAAAATATAAACCAGGAACTATTTTAGATTGCATTGTTTTTGAATTTATTTCACTTCTAGAAATCCCACCTGCCGTAACAAATTCGTCACCTTTACCACGAGCTTTAATTGAGACTTCTATATTTTTCAATTTCTCAATAATTAAATTTACAGTTTTGATATTTAAAGAGTCGCAAGCTAAATTAGCTTTTAAATCTAAATTAACATCTAACAAATCAATCAGAGACTTGGGTAAAAACTGATACAAAAAATGCTTAAAAAATTTTTTTGGAGAATCATTTAAAAACTCATACCATTTATTTTCCAAATCAACTAAAGTCCACTCGGGTAAAAAATCTAATTTTAAAGCAATTGGATTTTGCTCAGAAATTTCCGAAAATGCCAGCCAGGCACTCATGGCAAAAACAACTGGACCAGTTAAACCTTTATGTGTGAATAAAATAGGACCTTCAAATTTATGCTTTTTATTATCTTTACATTTCGCTTGAAGTTTTATTTTACCTAAACTCAAACCAGAAAGTTCAGTAAAAAACTTTTCTACCAAGATAAAAGAATTCAAACTAGGACCTAACTCAGTTACAGTATGACCAATAGCTTCAGCAAAACTATAACCATCGCCAGTTGAACCTGTATGTCTATATGCCTGACCACCCGTGGTGATAATCAGCTTATCAAAAACCTCGCATTGTTCACTTTTTTTATACACATAAAATTTACTATCTACATATTCCACATCTACAATATAAGTGCCCAAACTAATATCAACATTAGTATTTTTAAAATATTCTTCAAAGGCTCGAACTACGTCATAACCATCATTAGACTTTGGAAAAACTCGCAAATCACTTTCGCACTTAGTCGGCACACCAAGATCTTCAAAAAATTGCCTTACATCTGCTGGAGGCATAGAATAGATAGCATGCTTAAGAAATTTAGCTCCCCTTGGGTAATTTTTTAATACATCTGAAACACTCTCAATGCCAGTGGTTAAATTACACCTACCCCCTCCAGAGATAATAACTTTAGCACCCAAGTTTTTATTTTTTTCAAATAAAACAACATGCGCATCAGGATGATTTTGACTAACCGACCAAGCAGCCATCATGCCTGCGGCCCCACCACCTATTATACCTACTCTCACTTAACTAAACTTAAAATTTTAATAGTTCTAATTTAACGTCTGAATCTGAAAAATCAAGTTTACAGCTACCACCTATAGGAAAAGTAAACATGGGCATAGAATGACCAAAATCGAATCCGTACGCAATTGGAATTAAAGCCAACTCTGGTTTTTTAGAAATTATGTACTTTAATTTCTCCAAATCTATATTTGCTCTAGATTCAAACCGTCCTATTACTAAGGCTTTCAAACTCTTAGCTCCTGGCATTTGTAGTAATGATTCTAAATTTCTATCAAAGAAAACATCAAAATGATCTCCAAAAACTGCATCTTCCTCTAAAAACAGTATTTTATCAGTTAGATCAGGCATGTATTCTGTCCCCTGAAGCAAATTAAAAGTGCACAAATTAGCACCAACAATCTCTCCTTCAGCCTGTCCAGATTGCAAACACACTGGACCAAAGTTTTGGTTAAATTTTCTGTTTATTTGGTCTCTTTTCCAAAAATCATCACTCCATAGATCGGAAGGTAAAACCTCAAAATGTTCAGCTTGAAATAAACACTTTTTAAAGTATTCAATAAAATAATTAACACCTTTCTGCATTCCAAAGTTACCAAAGTTAGGTCCTGAATAACAAACTAAACCTGTTTTTGCAAAAATAGCATTAGCAATTGCAGTTATATCAGAAAAACCACATATAATTTTAGGATTCTGAGCAATTAAATCAAAATTTAAGTAATCCAACACTTCGTTTGCAGCAAAACCACCACGTGGTGTCATAATAGCCTTCACATTTGGATCGATAATAGCATCCATAAAATCTTTTGCTCTGAGTGTAGGATCGCTTGATCCTAAAGAATCTAATACGAATGCATTATCTGCATACTCAACAATTAAACCCATTGCCTCAAATCTTGATTTTGCTAAATTCAAAACATCTTCAGGAACTGTTTTAGCAGAACAAGATAGAGAAACAATTTTTATTAAATCACCTTTTTTTAATTTTTCTGGAGTCATAGTAAATAAATTTATTAATTAGATTTTAACATAGCTTCTATTCTAGCCAAATCAGACAGTGAGTGACTACTTTGCAAAGTTGAAAATTTCAACTCAGGTTTGTTCAGTTCACAATAATCAATATGAGTCATAACTTCACGAGATTGATACATACCCTTTAAATCCTCAAACCCATTACCAGACTCTAAGTATTCATCTAGTAGATTAGAAAAACTAGTCTCATTAGATTCAGACGCTAAATTCATCCCAGTTCCAGCTACAACGTTTAAATGTAAATCAGGACACAAATCTAACTTGGCAGAAATAATATCCCAATATTTTTCAATTTTTGACTGCAAACTAACAATATAGTCATACATGGTTCTTCCTGAAATCAAATAAACATCTGCCTTAGTTTTAGTAGAAGATAAAACACATAAAGCCAATACGTTTAAAAAATTTGGAGCCCACAACGCATCTACATTTACATAAGATCCTTGCAGAGTTGAATTAGATATAGATGATATACCATCCAAATAAGTATTACCCCAATTAGAGACAATAGATGGTACGGAGTTTTGTCTTTCACCGTTAGCATAAAGATATTTAAAAAGTTTTTTTAATTTTCTATTACTAACAGAATCAAAAATACAATCAAACATAGACAGAATACGATCATGCATTAAAACAGACGTTGAAAAAGGATTAACTCTGTTCGGATTTATCCGAGACTGTTCACGAAAATGGTAATGCGACAAGGTACCAACATAATTATTATTAGATAAGTTTGCAAAAGGGGTCAAAAGATCTGAACCTTCATAAACTGTCGCAATATTCTCACGAGTAATTCTGTAGTTTGGCTGATAAATGTTATCAAAACTTGAATTGAGATCGTAAACCGACACTGGACCATGTGCAGCCCAAACCATGTGTCTACGTTCAAAATTTCCTATATGAGGAGTTAAGTGAACACCACCGACCTGCTGATCATTAATCAGAAGTAGCTCACTAAAAGTTGTTTTATTATCCTGAATTATTTTTAGTGACATAAGCACAAAGTTAAAGAAAAAAACCGCTGCTTGCTAGCACCGGAACAAAAACACCAAAAATTGTCTACCTAATGCTAGCTTTTTCGCAAGTTCATAAGAATGACAAAATTGAATGTTTTCATATTAAAAGCATAACACGTAAAATCTAAATGTCAAAATTAGTTTAAAATTTAAAAATCTGATAGGATCTAGATATAAAATAAACCTATTCAAAATGCATGCACATGGAGACCATTTTCATAAGCCAGTCTCAAAATTATTAAGTCTTATTTTAATTTTCTTTGGGATAATTATTTTTAACGTTTCACTTCCCCATGCACAAGTCACGCAATTAAAAGAAACCCCAGAAAATATTGAAGTAATTACAAATACTAAGAAAGAGATAAAAATCGATCCAACTGATCCAATCTTAGACTCTATCTCAATAGGTTCTAAAATAGAAACTCAAGATTTAGGTAATAATCAATTCACAATCTCCGATATTTATAGATTACCAGGAATTAAAATCAGCTTACTGATATTTGTGCTTGCCTGTTTAATTATTACAAAAGGACAGGCAGTTGGATCACTAGTTTCTATTATCTTCTCCATACTCATCATTTTTAACTTTACACTCCCTTTAATTCTAAATGGATATAATCCAATTTTAATTTGTCTATTAAGTTGTGTTGCGCTTGTACCATGTAGTTTCTATTTATCTCATGGATTTAATAAAAAAGCACATTTAGCAGCTGGATCAAGCTTAATAACATTAGCGATAGCAGGATTTTTAACTATTATTTTCTCTAAACTTACAAGTTTAACAGGACTATCGAGCGAAGAAGCACGATTTTTAATGTTCGGAGAAACAGCAAATTTAGATTTTAAAGGAATCCTATTTGGAGGAATTATGATTTCATTAATTGGTATCCTAGATGACATAACAATTACTCAAACGTCTATCGTAGAAAAATTAAAAAAGAACAACAACAAAGAATCTTTCAAACAAGCAATGCACGTTGGACAGGATCACATTGCATCATTAATTAACACTATTTTTTTAATCTACGCTGGTGCAGTACTTCCAACACTTTTACTTTTTGCTTCTAATCCACAATCATTAGCAGGACTATTAAATTTCGAACCCTTGGCAGAAGAAATTATTCGATCAATCATAGGCTCTCTTAGCCTAATACTAGCTGTTCCAATAAGCACATGGCTTGCAGACAAGAACTACTAAAAATATTTTTTTTTGACAATATGTGAAACACCAAACAAAAGGCACAACAACACTCCAATAAAAATATATTTGGGTATGTATTGATAAAAAAAAGATTTAAAAAACATATAAAAATTTGAGAACAATAAAAAACCTAATAATTGAGGCAATTTATTATCATAACCAAATCGACACCATAAAAACTTTAAGGTTCTTAACAAACTAAACTCTTTAAATAAAATCAAATATCCAGCATAACCTATAGAAACCATAAACAAAGTCCACAAATTAAACCAAACCCAAAACAAAGGCCCTTTGAATAATAAAAGTGGCCAAGAAATCAAACCAAAAACCAAACTCCACGGTAATAATGCTTTCAAATTTAAATAAAGAGTCTGACTAGTACCAAAATTAAAAAATAAGGAGTTTACTTTTACCAAATATAAAAACCCAAGATAATAGACAGGCCAAGTAATAGGATCTAAAAAAGTAAAACAATATAAATACAAATAATCCAATACTAATAATAAAACTCTATTCAACATAAAACTCTTGGGCTACATTTGGTAAAACAAAATTTAAATCTGGAAATTTATCTGAAGCTTTATTGAAATCATCAAACACCTTCTGATAAGAATTTGAAGCCAACTGAAAAGTCCCAAAATGCATACCAACCGCCTGTCTAGCTGAAAGTTCCTGCATTGCTGTAAAAGCCTCTAAGGGTGTTGTATGGCTTTGTTTCATAAACCATCTAGGCTCATAATCTCCAACTGGCAACATAGCAAAATCGATCTCATACTTTTCTCCTATTTCTTTAAAATGATTAGAGTAACCAGTGTCTCCAGCATGATACAAAGTCCGCCCCAAAGCTTTAATAACAAAACTTCCCCAAAGTGTATCGTTATAATCAAACATTCCCCTTTTAGACCAGTGGAAAGCCTTTTCAAAAACAAACTCCACATCATTCTCAACAAAGTTTTCACCCCAATTTAAAGAAGTCACATTTAGATCCTTATGTATTTTTTTTTGCAAATACTTGTCCAATTCAAGCCCTACTAAAAACTTCGGCTCATAGACACTATAAAGCTTCTTGAGCGTAGATAAATCTAAGTGATCATAATGATTATGGGTAATCAAAACATAATCTATTCTTGGTAAATCATCAAAATTAATACCAGGCTCATGTATTCGCTTTGGACCAGCAAATTGAACTGGTGAAGCATACATAGACCAAATAGGATCTATCAAAATATTTTTTTTATTTATTTGAATTAAAAAAGTTGCGTGGTTAACATAAGTAACTTTTATACCTTCAACTAAACTAGGTACAACTGTATTCACTTCAAATTCTTCAGGCCACTCTCCCTTAGGAGTCTTCATAAAATTATATAACTCTGATAATGACTTCTTCTCAAAACCATCAATAGAAAATGTAGGTTTATCTAAAGCAATAAAACCCACCAAAATTAATGCCGAAAACAGTAGTAAATATAAACATTTCATATTTATTATTATTATTTAAAACCATAAAAATAACAACTTGACACAAATTAAATATGCGCAATATAATCTATTTATAAAATACAAAAAGTGGAATTCTCTTACTACAATCAAATACCTGAAAATACAACAAATAAAATACAAGAGCTCAAGAATTTATTAGAAAATTGTTTAATTAATTTTCCAGTAACACTACCTTTTAAAATTAATAACTATACATCAGTAGAGTCAATTTTAAATTTTTTATCAATCCAATCAAATTTAATCAAGTTTTACAAAGACCATAATCTTATAGACACACCAATACTAACATCACAAACAACTACAATTATTTTAAATAGTAAATTGAAGTATTTTTTTAAAATCAAAAATTCTACCCTTTTACCGAATCTAGATCAAATTGTTCAAAACCACACTCTTGATACACATAAAATCCAACAAGTAATCTGTAACTTATCACTTGAGACAAAAATTACAATTTTAAATTTAATCAAAAAAGAATACTGCTTTATTAATGGAAGTTTATTTACAGGTTTACTCTTATTAGATATTCAAAGTGCTATCAATACTGATTTGTATAATTTTGAACACAATCCAATTGAAACAATCACTTTAGACGGTATTTATATCGATTATCAAAACATAATTAATTCAACACAGAACCTAAAATACTACCTAGATATTATTGTAACTGGAAAAAAAATTGAAAATCAATACTTACAAAACTCAATATTTTATTTAATCTCTCAACTTCATAACTTCATTAATGTTAATAGTAGTTTTTGGAGACAATTCCATCAACTTGAAATTTCTGACGAAAATCAACTTGGAATAAACTTAATAAAATCAATTCCAGGCTTTCTTTATAATTTATTTTTAAAAACACCTGAAGGTTTCAATCAAATTAAAAATAATATACAAAGACTACTCAATACATATGTACTTGAAAACCAATTAGTTTATCAGGATCTTTTAATTCAAATACTTCAAAATACAGATCTTAATAGCGAAAAAAAATCTAAAATTTTACAGTTCACAAATCAATCCAAAATAAAAAGACACAAATATAGACTACTAAACATATTTCTACTTATAAGTTATTTACAAATTAATACAAATTACCACCATGCAGTTAACTTATTTTTAGAAAAACAAGACTTAACAAACAATGGCGCTGAAAAATTTGCAAAACTATCAAAAGAAATTTTAAATGGATCTAGAATCACAGAATCTTCACCAATAATTCAAGCATTAACACCACTTGAAATAATAGAAGATATTAAATCAGATACTTTCAAAAAAACTTTAAATCTTATAAACCTTGACGAAACACTAGAAAATATAGAGCAAGAAAAAAAAGATAAAATCTCTGAAATAATTGCACCCTTAAGCTATTTAATACAAGAAAACAACATAGAATCGATTAAGCAAATTATACTAAGTCATATGCTATCAATGCCGGAGGTTATAAAAGTTCACTCCAGCTTTGAAAGTCAATATTTTGATCGAAGAATAATTACACAATTCCTAAATCCAATTTACCACCACAGTCAAAACAGCTCTATTTACACTTGTTTTCATTTAACAGAAGTATTTCACACAGGCCACTTTCCAGAAGTCACATGTATCAACCATGTAAACGGTAGTCACAAAGAAGAACTCCTAGCTTTAGCATTATTAAATGATAGAGTACTAGTTCAAGCACGCTATAACAAAAGAATAAAGGCTAGAGCAATTATGAAACTCATTAAATCTAAAAGCAGAGCCGATAACTATGGTATTTTATTAGATAACTTCTACGGAAGCCCAGATTATATTTTAAAAATTTACGAACTAATTAAATTCAAAGCAAAAAAGGATGGATTCTCTTTATTATTACCAACAAAAGTTAATAACGATTTTAACCAAAAAACTCTAGAAGAGTTAATTTCTCACATAACATTCTATAGATCTACACATGAATACTCTCTAGATTTCACTAGTAATTTTAGTGGTAATCAAACAGACATTACCAGCAAGGCACTCATCGAAATTCTTGATTGACAAAACTGTAAAAACCCTTAACATGTAGAACTGTATTTGATAATCAACTATGGATTCATACAAACCGCAAACCCTTAAATCACAGTCTGAAATTAATAAATTCATAAAAGAAAATAGAAGTTTTTTTAAACCAAGTGGTTTAGATGTATCAACATTTAAAAGCAGTGAAGAAATTAAAATTTACATTAATACACTTTCTGAAATCTGTAACTTTTTTAACACATTTATAAAAAAACATTCACAAAATTTTACAGATTATATTATCTACATCCATAATATTATTCAAAGATTTAAACTCGAAGATCACATTCTTACAATGACATTCGATACAGATTTTTTTAAACCAAATTTAATACAAATTTTTAACGAATCAATAGTACATAATGATTTACAAATTGAATTATTACATTCATTAGATGATAAAACTGCAAAAATCATTTACGAATTTTTATCTTTAGTAACAATCAATTATAAATTTACAAACCAATTCTTAATTTATTTATTTAACAATCAAACCAGTCTAAATATAAATCTTGATGCACTTCCTATTATTACAGCAAATGAAACAGGTTTATTAATAGACCAAAACCAAATAATCAGAAATTGGAAATCATCAAATTTATATCTGAATTTACAAAGCAATCCACAAAGTATAATAAACAATTTAAATGCCAGAATAATTCAAATACTAGAGGAAAGCTATGAATACAAACAAAAACCTGACATAAGCGAACCCGAAAACGTTATAAAAGATCTTATAAAAATCGATAGAAATTTAATTGAACATATTTTACTAGAAAGCCAAGAAGAATTTAGGAATATCAGACAACCTATCGTAAACAGCCTTAACGAAGTTTTAAATAATAATTTTTTAAGTTTGGATTTAATAAATGAAATACTAAAAGATTTAAGATTTAAAAATGAACATAAAACACTCATACTAGAATTTTGCGAAAAACCGAAAGTTTTACAATATCGAGAACGAATTAAAAAAATATTATTTTGCTTATTAAATAAGAAAACACATAAATTTCTTAAAAAATTTTTAGAAATTCAAACTCTCTCTAACAGAGGCGCACAAAGATTTAGTAAAATATGTGAACTATTATGTAACATTTCAAACACAAATTTATTAATAAATGAATATCAAGAAAAAAAATTCGCCAAAAAGTTAACTCAATTTACTGACCCTAGAGAGTTTTTAAAATTTCTTGAAACAACATCACTTACTCACCTACTTAAAACACATGAACTAGATGGGTTCATCAATCACTTATCTCAAGAAGCTAAGGATAAACTCTCACAAGTTCTAATCAAACTTACCTACTTCGAATCTATTATAGAAAAAGAACAACTCAGATACGAAATAAGAAGTCTTATAGGATACTCAATTGAAAACCTAGAAAAAGATTGTAAACTATGCTCTAGCAGTTCTACAGAAAACTTAGAAATTGAGACAATAGAACAATTTCTAGAGAACACTACCCTACAAACAGAAACAGGTGTTTGCACCGAAACAACTGATTTACATTCCGTCTTAACAATGGGTGTAGTTCCTAAAATAACATGTTTTTCTTATATAAATGGTTTTCACAAAAGAGAAGTACTCGGTTTTGCAATGTTAGATGACAGAAAATTAGTTCAATACATCGAAGGCCAAACTATTCATTCAAGAGCTAGTTTTAAAATATTAGCACCAGTAAATTTAGACACTAGTAAACATGCCATCTTTCTAGATAATATCTATGGAAGATCCAAAGACATTCATTATTTTATTGAACTAGCATATTACAAATCTAAAGAACTTGGCTTAGAATTGTGCATACCAATTAAACACGAACAATCAGAAACACAAAAGGCACTAAATAGTGCCTTAAGTATGTTCTCAGAGTACCAATTGACTGATGAATACAATCAATATTCTACAAATGTCTTGAGTATGAATTACTCAGATACAATTTCTAGTCAAATGGTGCGAATTACAGGTGAATTAACTTTACCTTCTTCTTCTTCGTTTATTTCTACCAGATCCACCACCTGATCTTTCTCCACGGTATCCTCCGCGAGAACCTCCACCAGATCTATCGCCTCGGTATCCTCCACGAGAACCTCCACCAGATCTATCGCCTCGGTATCCTCCACGAGAACGACCACGACGTGATCTACCACGACCACCAGAATGAGAACCAGAATCTACAAAGTTCACATCGAATTTTGCAACTTTTTGCATTTTTTTAGAATTATGCAAAATATCATCAAGGTCTGAATAAGCTTTTTTAAGCAAGTTTGCAACAAGCTCAATTGGATCATTATCACATAGCAACTCATTTGCCATTTGTTCGTAGAAAGCATGTAAGTTATTTTCTGTATTTGCTAATTCAACAGCAATTTTATTTGCATAAAGATTTTTAAGCTCATCAATTCCAGGAGTTTGCATTCTTTCTAAATTGATTTTTGTTTGTCTTATAATAGAACGTAACAGGCCAAATTCACGTGGAGTAACTAAACTAATCGCAACACCAGAATTACCAGCACGCCCAGTTCTACCAATTCTATGAACATAACTCTCCGAATCTTCTGGAATATGGTAATTAATAACGTGTGAAACATTTTGAACATCAATACCACGCGCAGCTACATCTGTTGCAATAAGAATATTAATATCACGAGATCTAAATCTTTGTAATACACGCTCACGTTTATTTTGCAAAATATCACCATGAATACAATCTGCAAAATATCCACG